>Ga0065711_1051225_pt1 | contig 10468 bp, 5 predicted proteins | sample Hoacrofraction12_FD_59098 | JGI IMG/M metagenome (GOLD analysis project Ga0065711, IMG submission 59098) | Hoatzin crop microbial communities from Cojedes, Venezuela - Epithelial fraction 12 v2 (version 2) | ecosystem: Host-associated > Birds > Digestive system > Esophagus > Crop | place...
CAAGACCCACCTGGACAAGGTCCTGTGCAGCCTGCTGTAGGTGACCCTGCTTCGGCAGGGGGGCTGGACTAGATGACCCACAGAGGTCCCTTCCAATCCCGAACATTCTGTGATTCTGTGAAATTTATAGTGATGATCTACAGTAGCAAATTATTAAAAGATAAGGATTTAAAAAAAAAATCTATTCATTTTTAACAGGTATTATTCAAATAGATGTCATAAATCTTCACAAAAGCATTTTATATCAATTACGTCACAATCCAGTCTTACCATCAATTATGCAATATACCATGTGGGAGGAAAACAGATTCATACGAAAAGAAATAGATATACCTGTCTGGATATGGCTCATTACTAACCTTTACAATACTAAAGGTTCCAGAAAATCGAAACAAATTGGACTATAAAAGCCACTCTCAATTCTAATTTCTTTGCTTTGCTTTCAGATGCATTGGCTTTCCTCTAGCTTTTTTCTTTGTTTACCATAGATATTAGAAAGTGTAAATAGACTGTGGTTTAGAACTGACTATAAGCTCCTGTGGTTTAAATAGCTGTTCTATTTAGCCACCTTCAGTAACCATTCACATTTTCCAGAAACTGCTCCATTATACATGTTCTTTAAATTTAATTAACAACGTTCTTGTTACTTATTTATCTTTTGTATTAGTGCTGATAAATACTCTGTAACACAGAAATGAGCTAATCTCATCTGGGGAGTCTCGTAGAAGTTGCAGAATCTCCATTCTTGGAGGTTTTGAAGACCTGACTGGACAAAGCGCTAAGCATAGTGTGAAATCAGTGTGGGCCCTACTTTAAGCAGGAGATTGGACAAGAGACCTGCAGCACCCTTCCAATCCAAATGAGTCTATGATTCCATATGAAAGTTTTTTTTTTTGAATAGCCATTTAGAGTGCAGTTCAACCTCTTTCAACAACTACACAAAACACATTTTTCATGTTAGAGGGATAATTGCATATTTGTCTCTTAGTTTATCTATAATAACTAGTATGTCATTAAAGGTACACAAAGTGACGTAAATACATTCCATAATGCAATAAAAAAAGACAGTTGGACAATGTCCATGACCTTTAAAAGACAGGATATGGTACAATATGGTCTCACTTATAGTTCTGTTGCAAGTACTTTAAAACACCACTGTGCATAGTATCTGTAATAACTAGATTACTAAATGACTAATTGATTGAGTAATTATTAAAATACACTTGCCTGTGTTTTAAATTCTGTTTTGAAGAAAAGATGTATATTATTTTTGAATGAGCTGAAGCAAAATGTAAGTCAATGCTAAATCAATAAAGTAATAAGAGAACAACAGCACTACATTGCACTCAACAACCAGTATCCAAGTAGTCTAAGTACTTCATAAGTGTATGCAATCTAACCCCTCAACACTAACTTTTCAAAAAACATAGTAATTTCATAATACTAACATATGTACAAAATGAAAGTGACAGGTTAAATGATTTTCCCCGAATTAGGGAAACAGTCATCATCAGATTTGAGATCCATACTCAGAACTAGTATGATACTTTCTTTAAACTAATAGCCAAAAAAAAAAAAAAAATTCGACTGTTTACATCACTGGATGGGTTTGAAACCATAACATTTAAATCACATGTTTACTTAAAACAGGTGAGAAGGTGAATTTATTAGCAGAAAAAAGCGCTAACTTCTCTGTGCTGTTAGAATAATTTTGAAGATTAGGATTGTCTTTTAAGCAGAAACTAAGATGGGAAAATTTTCAAGGAGTTGCATGAGGTTTTTAACACGACATTTATATTAACTTTAATGATATTCACACAGCAAAATTTCTTAAAAAGCTTTTTAACACCATACATTTAAATTCATAGTCTTACATAAAATACAACTGGAGAAATTAATTATAAAAATTAGCGAAAGAAAAATAACATTAATATAGTGTTAAACTACTAAGTGTTAAAACTTGAATTCTGTAAATAACTTCACAATACCTGGCTGAGGAAAGCTAGCTTGTAAATCTCAAGCATTCCAGACAATGAAATTCTATAACTGGTTACATTCCAGACCTAAACAGGGAGATTTTCCTCAATTCTGTTTGGAAGGCAGATCCTAGCTTACCAAGATTGGTTGTTTCATTAAGAAAACTATTTTACTTAGAGGCCTGGCAATTTAAAAGATTGACACAGAGGGGGGGGGGGAAAAAGAACTCGTTTCAGAGGAAATTACTTCCTCATGAGAATAAACTATTTTCCTTCAGTGCTAACCAGAAAAGCAGAGGAATTTGAATGAAGAGGCATAAACTTGTCACACAAAGGTTACGGTGTTTTCAGACTGAGGTCAACTATCAAATAAGAATCCTTACTTTTAAGATCATCTCTAAAACAGTGTTTCAGCAAAGATGGTTAAAGATCTGAACACTGAGCGTTCTTCAATGAAGTACAGATCTTAAAGGAAACCAGGTACCTAAAAGGTGGATACTGGCACCTAGTAAGAACTACAAGGTGCCAGTTTTAGGCTGCCAAAGCTCAATGGATTTCAATAGGAAGTAGCTATCTAGTGTGCTCAGCTACATTATGAAAGTAGGTATTTGCCTTACCTAGTACCCAGATAGCTTTGTGAAACTCATTACTAGTTTACTTCACATATATCAATAGCTTCCCCGTCTTTGAGGAGTTAGGCTGGTTGAATTTTAAGCACTCAGTCCTCTGCTGACTAAGCTCCTTCTGGAGCTAATACAGTCTGTGAAATTAGGAAGCATTTGTGTTACTTGAATGTTCAGAATTTTGTAAGACTAAAACACAAAAAAATCTTTTTCTAGCTTTGCAAAGTAAACACCGAAAACAGATCATTCTACAGACTAGTCTTCATTGGCTTGCACCTCTGTTTTCTGACCATGTGCCAACAACGGACTGACATATCTATGGTGAGATGTTAACTGAACAACTCAGGCAAATCTTTATGTAATGTCTTATTTATACTTTTCTGGTTTTATACAGCAGCAGAGGCACTACTTCTAGCCTATAGCCCTCTTCCCAAGGGGAGGAACCCAAGCCAAAGATATTTCATTGTGCTACCTTTGTCTAAAAGAATCTGTTTCACTTTATTCAGAGAGTCACAGAATAGTTGAGGTTGGAAGGAACCTGGTCCAACCCCCCTGCTCAAGCAGGGCCACCTGGAGCCAGTTGCCCAAGATGATGTACAGATGTTTTTTTCAATACGTCCAAGGAGAGAGACTCCACAGCCTCTCCGCACAACTTGTGTCAGTGCTCTGTCACCCTCACAGTAAAAAAGTGTTTCCTGATGTTCAGATGGAACCTTCTGTCTTTCAATTTGTGCCCATTGCCTCTTGTCCTGTCACTGGGCACCATTGGAAAGAGCCTGGCTCAGTCCTCTTTGCACCTTCCCTTCAGGTATTTACATACACTGATGAGACTTCCTTTGAGCCTTGTCTTCTCCAGGCTAAACAGTCCCAGCTCTCTCAGCCATTCCCTTGGGAGAGATGCACCACTCCCTTAATCATCTCTGTGGCCCTTCACTGCACTGTCTCCAGTCTGTCTATGTCTCCATCATACTAAGGAGCCCAGAAGTGAACACAGTACTCCAGGTGTGTTGTCACCAGCACTGAGTAGAGGGGAAGAATCACCCCCCTATTCTTCCAACTAATTTGGTAATATCTTTATTACCATTAGAAATGTTTTTATAATAATAATGTTATGTGTTACCATTTTAATCTGAATTCTGGACCAACTCCCTTTACAATTACAACTGGCTGTCTAAGCATAAACACAAGTTACTCTTACCTTGGACAGCACCAGTTGTGATAGGTAAGAACCAAGTCATTGACTAGTGCCTGCTGAGTTTTCATGGTTCATCTACTGGCCTTTGAAACCTGGTTCTGCTACAGATTTCTGATATAATCTCAAGCCAGCCACTTTCAATGTCCTATTCGATAAGTAAGAAAAAGAAGTTTGAGTCTGGTATATGCTGCTAAAAACATTAAACATACAGCTTTAAATTACCAGACTAATCATGACAGGGCACAGGTCAGCAGAGGAGAAGTAGCTGTTTCTGCTCACAATCATAGTGACTTCTGTTGCTAAAGAGGACACCATACTCTCATAGTTAGATTGTTATGTCTGTTCAAGCTAACTAACAAGGCTAGCTTGTTTATGTCTATATGAGTTGCTGTGATATTAATGCACAGTACAGGAACACCAGATGAGACCCTCACAGGAAATGGAACATTGGGAAACCATGGACATTCTGTTCTTGTGTAAGACATGACACATTAATACCACAGCTAACTTGCCTACGCATCCTATTCCTATTGATTTCATCGAAAACTAGGCACCAAAGTGGATCTGCGCAAGCAACTAACTTATCAGTGGTCATAAAAGAAAACAAGTGATTATTGAACAAAACTGTGAGTGTCCTGCAAGCCTGAAGCAATAAGGTAGATCATAGAATAGGATAATAACAGGAAGAGCTAAAACAGTAAGGCTTTTCCCTTTTATCTTGTAGTCACAGAAAAAAAACCAACTCGTATCTTGGAGAGAAACACCAAGCTAACAATAACTTCAGTGACTTCAGAAATCACTGTCACTAAAACAGAATCAGTTAGATTACGAGTGTTACTATAATCAACAGCTGAGGTGATTTACTGAAACTGCTTCACAAATAATCACTTTCTACTTGGTTACATATTCTTGTTTTCATATACTAATAAAGTATTACAATGACCAAGATCCAAAAGGAAATATGATTATACCAGAATAAAACCATTGGAATTTATAAAAATCATGCAAATGTTTCCACTGGGTTTAGGTTTTGTAAAAGCATATTATTTTTTAAACCCAAATGTTCCTCTGTTCAAAAAAATAGATACATTTCTGTTTCTAAAAACTGTACTGCAAACTGAGCAATGCACAAAAAATGGATCCTGTAAACAAGAAAAAGAAAAGACATACTAAAATAAAAAAAAGAAAATTATTCAGGAAGGCTAACAGGAAATACGTAATGACAGTAAGACAGTTCACTTTATTCAGCCACAGATATGCACAACCAATAAATACAAAGACTCTACAAAGCTGTATTCCTTTGTAGACACCAAATCCTTCAGCTAGGTCTCAAGAGCAACTCTCCTCTCTGCTTAGATAGCCTGTTCCACTGGGAAAAACCCACGCAGTTCTCTTATGTCTACATTACAAGAGAAAGCTTTGTGGGAATCATGTCACATGCCTGAACACCTCCCTTCCTCTGACATGCCTGCAGTACTTCACTAATTCAGGATTTCCTGAGTACAGCATGTTCCAAACCTTCTCTCTTTAACAGATACAAGAGACAACCATCTATTTTTTCCTAAGCATTTGATGTAACTGTAGAGAAAATATGTCAGAGTGATATCATTGAAAATGGTAGGGGCTGGGGAGTGGGAAGACTGTTATCGACAGAGTGGGCTGAGTAGCCTTGAAAATTTGCACAGAGGTATCTTTTTTCGTTCAGGTAGATTCCATCACTAAAGGATTTCTAAAATCATTCTTCAGCTTATCTTTAAGACTGGCAATAAATATATTCCTATTACATATAGCCTATTATACACCAGAAAAATGGAAAATCAAAGACTCACAGACTTCACTGCCTTAAATGACACCTATGATGCAAATTTATTGGTTTTCTCCCAGACATTTTCCTCTGAATTATTTTGCAACAAAAATAAGGTTTTCCTACCTTGGTGACTGGGGAATGATCTAAATTCAGAAAAAGCACATGAGCCCATGGAAAGAAGGATGGGGGGAAAAAAAGGCAAGGATGGGAACGGTTGTTTGGTTATGGCTGGGGCAGAAAGAAGATAAAAAGGAGTAAGGGAAGACTGGTAGCATAGAATGATGGCTGTAGTTGTTATTAGGAGAACAGTAATTTCAGGCAGGGGGAAGAGAGAAGCAGCTGGCTAGCTTGAAGAAACAAAATGTTGGATAACATTCAGGAAGGGAGCAAGCCTGAAGCAACATCAGCAAAAAAGCAGCTTGAGAAAAGATATTAAAATAGTGGCAATGAGAAAGAACAGGCCAGTATGAAAGAATAAAAGTCAAAGACAGGGAAAACAAAGGGGTAGAAGTTAGAGGCTAGAATGCAAGACCTACTGAAAATGGGAGCCAGGTGCTAGCGAAAGGAGTAGAAAAGAGTAGCTGTCATTAGTACTGGAGGAACTGACAAATCGAAACCATTAGATATTGTTAAATGGAGTATCAGCAGCTTCTTTAAATACCTTGTAATATTGTTTACAGCTTAATTAAATGGAAGTATCAGTATATTGGGAGGACATATGTTTAGAGTCGATCAAAATCCACGGTTCATTTTTAATTGCTGTAACAATTTGATTTTGTGGAAAACAAACTGAAAATATTACTAATAATTTATGTTGACAATTAGATTTTGCAACTATAAGTTTCATTCCAATATGCATAAAGTAATGTGCGTTATGTGTTCAAAAACATTTACAAGACTTACTGGCTGCTGTAGAACTGGCAGATGCACCAGCTTGTATGTTAGCAGTAGCGTCTTTACTGGTATGATTTACTGTGGCAGCCTTAAAGCTTTTGAGATTCCATTTCTTCCGCATGGTTTTAGACCTGAAAATCGATAATTTAATTTAGAAAAATGTTTATGTTAATTTTGAAAATCACGCTATGAATCTTCCCAAATGAAATTAAAATTGCTTTCTTTCCTGTCTCCAGTGTGCAAATTTTTATGCCCATGGTCAACTTTAGGCTTAGGATCCAGGCCTGATAACTGAAATAACTATATTCATATACTTAAAGTCAACCAGGACAGTTTTTGCTATCTTGCATCTGTTTCTGCCTGGTTCTGCACATGGGTGAATATCCGTGCTTTGTGGTTGTTCCAATTCTAGTAATTTAATATATTTGCGTATGTTTTGTTGAGGCTGTAAATTATTCTGGCAGCAATACGTAATTTACTTTATTCAGTGGTTTTCAATATTCATTCCAGCAGAATTTTGCACAGCTCCCACACCATAAGTTTCATGCAGATACAGAATCTATGCCGTAGCAGTGGTCTCCCAGTTTCTTGGGATTTTCTTCTGGTCTGACTAAATTTCAGTTAATTCTATCCATTATCTATTTATAGTGGTTACACATTACGGAGTATACTGTAGGTTTACCCAGCTCTTCCAAGTTAAAGGCCCATTTAGAGTTTGCCACATATATAACTTTGAACCTTAAACCTTCTCTAAATCAAATTTTTCAGGGTGATATTTTTCCACATACAATTTTCCCTGTCTGTAACTAAACAGAAAATTCTGCCCAACAAACAGTGACTGACACAGAGAATGGTTTTGAGAAAATATTTCTGTATTTTATATGTACTTCAAAAACATATTTCTATTGCATTTGTCAATTGGCTTCAACGTACATGATAATGAAATCCACATTGTCAAGATATCTAAATAAATGAGAACTAAAGATAGAAAACTGCTCTAAATCCAAGCTTTGGAATGGATATTAAATGACATATACAATCTAAATATCCTAAACTGTTACTTTTAACATGCAGATATTTAATGGTAATATAACACTGCTTCCAATAGTAACTTCTAGGACAGGAACAGTCTGAATCTTGTAAGGATATTTATACAAAGTGATCATTTTTTATAGAAAGATATCTTCAAGGCCACCTACAAATAGTTAGTGGGGAAGATCTCCTACTCTTCTGCTTTAACAACAACAAAAAATCCTTACTATGTTCATCAGCTTTTCCAGGAATTAGTACAAGTTTTGCTGAGGGCTTGAATTTGAAGGCTTCCTTCCTGACTGCATTTATGTGCTTAACATAGATTCTTCCAGAATACTTCTCCTACACAGTATCACAAAGAATACAGCGAAATGAAATCTGCATTCATCAGCTTAATTATAAGTTACTTCTCTGGATATGATTATATCCTTACTGGCTAATTCGGCAATAGTTAAGTACTTTTACAGCTAAAAGAGCTACTACAGAACAGAGCCACTGCACTAAGACAATGATTGGACAAATTAGAGCCTACATATAACCTTGAAAATACAATACTTTCTTTTCACCATCATCCTGATACAAACTCTAAAGAGATTATCAGTTCCATCCACTCAAACTCTGAGGCATACAAGCTTTTAAACACTGAGTGATATGACAGCTAAATTTAATGGGGGAAAACATATAATTAAATCCAGCTGAAAAATGTCCGTCTGGCTTCATCCTTAGTCATCTTACACGGGAACAGTTCCAAGACTGGATCTAACATGTACCATGACAGAAAGACAGAAATTCAAGCAGATTGTCAGAAATGTCCCATATTTGCAGTAAGACTGAACACTGGGAGGTCCAGTCCAGCTAATCTTGTTACACAAATCAATAATTACACTGCAGCATGCCTCTACTGTGTCAGCTGTGGGATACTAAACAGTTTTGTCAGGACAGATCTAGACAGCATAGTTTAACCACTAAAGCAGGTTACGTACATTGTTTGACACGCTTTTGACAAAAAAAAATTTGAAATGTCAGATCCAGTTTTGTTTATTTTAAAGAAAAATAATGCCATGGATAGTCAGCTCAGATACGTTGTTTCCTTTCCACGCTAGTGCTTTAAACTATTTATTCATATTTATATATTAACAATCATCATTAAGATATCATCATCATCATTATTATTATTATTGAGCAGAAAAAGCCAGCTTTGACACTAGTATTCCCAGTACTGAATATTCTGTGTATGTATACATATGTGTATAATTACTAGGGAAAAAAAGCAATAGATTCTCACCAAAATGCAGACCTGGTGGTGCGGACAAAATATGCCTCAGGGAGAAGGAAAAAAAAACCTACCAGTACTTGATATCCACTGAAAAATTAAGTCTACCAATCAATCCTTAAAATCCTCATCAAAACATTTAATAGATTCAGGAAATACTTCACAGAAAGTGACACAAATGACTTATGACAAACAATCAAGACATACCTCCCAGAATAAGAATAACACTGTATCTAAAAAGGCTACAAAGAGATTTCATATTACAGTTTTTTAAGTTAATGTAAAAATATTCAAGTTAACTGTAGTAATTGCAAAGACATTCTGCTAAAAATATAGTACAACCTTTTATTATTTGTGTGAAACATTAGGCAACTGTATCAACAATAGGCGAATTCACTTCTCAAAAATTTACTTAATGTGTAAATCCAAGTTCCCAGTTAAGCCTAAACTGGAGGATACTGATTTCAACAAATTGCATACTTTGAACAAGTCACTCATGGTTAAAATTACAATGCAGAATAGAGTATTATTTGTTAATATTTAACTAATCATTACATTTAATGAAAACCAAGACATTTTTTAAAAAGCATATCTTTTAATATTATGGTTACATTTTACTATTCACAAATTATATCATCCAAAAAAAATTAAATTCTGATTGCCCATGACAATTTCTAGCTTTTCCTCAGCATTTCTGGTTGTTCTTTCTCTGGTACTCACATATATGCGCCTCCAGCTCTCTTTGGAGCCAAATGCTGCCAATCTGGATACACATACATTGGTTTGTGACATGGTAGTACTTTTATGAGCTGAAATACAGCATCTACCTATATACCACTGAAAATGCTAATTGTAGTGTTACCTGGAAAAAAAAGCCATCTTTAGCACCCCTGGGAACAAGAAGAAAATGTGCCACAAAATCTGCAATTCTGTCAAACATTGGTCTTGATCTTCTTGGTTACGCTCCAAAGTGGAAAAAAAGTCAGGTAAAAGTATCAGCGTAAATTCAGATATAGTTGTATGCTAATATACTGATGCAGGACATTATTAAAGCTCATGTTTATCTATCTTCTGATGTGAGGCACTGACAACACAAAGGAATACCACTGAAACACACATTCTGTGATTAGTTCCACCTCTTACTCCAATATGTTATTCTTCTAAATGTATTAACAGATACATTTTTTAGTATATTGCAGCAGTTCCCGATTCAGAACACCACTTCAGAACACACATTATTTGAAGCATGTGTTAAGTCTATCAGTCAATGATTAAGATGGAATCTAAGTGCTGTACTGAATCACATCCAGCGTACATAATCACAGTTTACTGCCACAAGAGTATTTTCCTCCTCTTCTTCATAATGAACACGGTGATCACCTGAGGGAACAGAATCCATACACTTTTAATTTATGTTCTTAACCCAAATATTCTATACTCATACCTTTTATAAATCCTAGCACCATTACACAAAGTAAGCAAAGTAAAATAAACAGTCAATTTGATCTAAAGGTTTATTTTAAGCTGCACAGTATAAACCTGCTAACTAAATTAGCTCCTCATATCACAGAACCACAGAATGGTTGGGGTTGGAAGGGACCTCTGTGGATCATCTAGTCCAACCCCCCTGCCGAAGCAGGGTCACCTACAGCAGGCTGCACAGGACCT
>Ga0065711_1051227_pt1 | contig 10468 bp, 8 predicted proteins | sample Hoacrofraction12_FD_59098 | JGI IMG/M metagenome (GOLD analysis project Ga0065711, IMG submission 59098) | Hoatzin crop microbial communities from Cojedes, Venezuela - Epithelial fraction 12 v2 (version 2) | ecosystem: Host-associated > Birds > Digestive system > Esophagus > Crop | place...
AGCAGATCGATCGAACGGTGGGGCCGGGGGGAGCCGGGCCGGGGCGTGGGGAGAGCTCGGCAGAGGCACGGGTGGTCTGTGAGGAGCTGGAAGGAGATCTGGGGCACCCGCCGCCATGAGGAACCCTGAGCGTTGTCAGTCCAGGCTGGGTAACGTCTTGCCCCAAAACGGCCGTCTGGCCGTGCCGTTCCCGGGTGCACTGGTGTGAGGGAAGCACCCACCTGGAAGAGGTTGAAGCTCAGTGAAGTGCATCTTCACATGGCAAAGGTCCCCACGTGCTTAATCCATTTGAAAACAATGGGAGCTCAAAGATGGTATTCGTGACATTCGGGGGGGAAACAGGTTTGGTGTCTCTCTGAAAATACAAAAGGTCTGACTGCAGGTGTGCAGCACTGCAGTAAACGGTGCTGGCTTCAGTGAAGGCTCGTGCGGTGACACTCGATCACAGCCATTGGTGTTTTCATCCTATCTCAGCATCATTTCTGGAAACGGCTTGGCTTTTCCCCAGCAGGGTTCTGTTGAGAAATGCCTGCGCAGATATGACGTCCCTGAAGATGTATAGTTTCTCTTTTGATAGCAATAGACACCTGATGAGGAATAAATTCAGCACCGCTGAATATTACTCTCTCTGTGGATGGCTGAGAGGAGTTCAGCAGCCCCTCCTCACTTGTATTGCCAGAGTTATGCCTACAGGAAACTCCTCTGCCTCTTCATGTCGCTAAATCCTGCTCTGTCCAACATTTCTCTGAGATCGTTTCCCATTTTGCCTACAACCACTCCACTTTTGCAGAGCAGACCAGCACACTGCAGCAGACAGAGCCGTATCCCATCCCTACAGTGGAGCAAATCCAGCCCACCCTCCCTTCAGGTGCCTCCAGCCTGGTTTCTCTGTGAGCTGTTTGCTGCATGGCCAGCTTTGGGAACCTCTTTTTCTTTTTCTGCTGCCATTTTTCCAAGCTTCGTGTGCTGCTCGGGACTGGCTGGGCTGAAATCGCTATTTTCCTCTGCTCTCGCCTTCCTGACCTCAGAGGAGGTGCAGAAGTACAGGCCTCACGTGGATGACTTCTTCCTGCTTGAACATGGGAGGCAGATGAAAACTGGTTTAATTCAGGGAAGGGTTTAGTCTCTCAGCCTGTTCTCTGCTATGCATAGTTAAAAATGGGTGTATTATCAAGAGCTAATGAGTTCAGACACGTTCCTAACATAGGAAATGGGAGCATCAGGCCAGTCCAGTGTGTGCCCAAAATCTCTCTTCAAGCCTATTGGCTACTGTGAGAGAGATGCGCTAGGTTATGGCTTTCAGGCACCTTTTATTTTATAATAAAAATGTGAGTGTTAGGGATTGTTTGTTTGTTTAAAAGGCATTTTATCTCTCAGAGTCTATTAGTCCTGTGAAATTCTCTGCACAAGCAGCCTAGCAGTGAGAGAAGGGCAAGGCACTTAACCAGTGCCAAATGAGAGATATGGAGCTGGTCTGCTTTATCTTCTCTTTGCAAGTTTGTCCTCCCTTCACTGAGACTTTGGCTGGGTATCCACCAAAACACTGCAGTTGTGTGGGGTCAGGAGGGGTGGCAGAAGGCAAATTTGAGCCACCTTGATGTCCATCTTAAATGTCTCATCAGGGAGGTGGGACTGACCCAAGTCTGAAATCAGAGCCATCAGAATACTGCTGCTACTTGAAGTAGCTGGAGATTGTTGCGAAGATGAGCGGAATATAATGTACACTCAGCTCCCACCAGCTCCTTCCCAGTCTGATGTGCTGGTCACTGGAGAAGGCTCGCTCAGAAGTCGTCTCTATACTTCTTGGCTCTTTCCTCTCTGCCTGCACTAGAGGTGAGTCCTCTTGTGCAACATCTGTGCTGCAGAGCACCCTCTGTAGGACCCAGCATCTGAATCCTTTACATCCTTCTTCTCCCTTATCTTTTGGAAGAGCTCCAATTAGGTGAAGGTGATTCCTTCTGATGGGAAGTGGGTCAACCAGTGAAAACAAACAAAGCTTCAAAGTAGTTATGCCACAACCAGCCCCATCTGGGCTCAGTTGGCTTCACTCCTTCTACAGTGCAAAATGAATAACAAAAATGACCTCTCTGGAAAAGTCATATTTCTCTGTTATTATGAATTCCAATTCCAAATCTTCCTTTTAAGAAGTTTATGATAAGATGATTATTGTAAATAAGCTTCCCCTTTAGCAAAGAATAAATCATCAGTAGGCTTTGTTTGGTGAGATCTTTGGTAAAGGAATGTAAATAAATAAGCTAACTGGATAAACTTCTTTATCTGACGTGCTGAGCAGAAAAAGCAGCAAAGTTAATCATTTAGGAAAATAAGCTGGTCTGCTGTGCTTGCTTCAATAACAGACCAGGAAGAGTCTAAGGGAAACAATCTGCTCTAGCTTGCTGACCCTGGACTTTTTGCTAGAGTCTGACAGACCAGGAGAGATCATGTTTATCAGTATGGAAGCAATGCCATCTCCTCAAACAGTTGCCCTTCAGTCTAGATTTTTGATTTGTTTCTTTTCCTGTGGACTAGGCTACTTCCCTTGAAAGGTAGCTCCTTGCAGCAGAACAGAGATCTCTTATGAAGCCAGCTGTGACTTCTCTTCCAGCTCCTGGGAGTAGTACACATATGGATGATAGTCTGAATTGCAGTCTCTTAAACTTTGGACTCCATTCATGTTTCCATATGAGCAAGTTCATGTGTGTGTGCATGTGATCATACGTGGATGTCAGTCACCACTGCTCAAAAAAAATCAGAGCACAACTGTTCTGATCTTCACTACAGTTGTTAATTGACTTACCTGGATTTGAACTAATCTGAAGTAAATCTGCCTGGATTCTGAGCATATAAGCCAGATACAAGTTGCACAAGCTAACAAAAATGTGTGTAGCTGCTGTGGAAAGAGAAAATATCCTAATGCAATTTAGGTTGTATTTAGATTATATTGGCACATAGCAGCTGTGATTACAACTAGTTTGTCAGCAGAAGACTTGGTTCTCACCCCTAATCGTGATGATTTGAGGGGTGATCATTGCCAAAAGGTATCTCATCATCCTTTGCTTTCTCCGTTTGCTTGTGCTGTATCTTCTGCCTTGCTACTCTAGGGCATTAGCATCTTATGGAGAAATATAACTGTTGGCACTGTAGATGAAGACAAGCAAGAAAAACAGATGAAAATTGGTCAATGAAGAGGTCTCGGCTGTGAATCTTTTTGGCAAGCCAGACCAGGATGAACCTATGACACTCTCTTGACTCATCTGTGTCTGTAAGTCTTTGCTCCGTTAAATCTCTTCTTCCTCCCTTCCCATAAATGCTTTGATTGATGAAAGACTGCATCCGGTATTGCATCAGGACAGCAATATCTCAACAAGACATTGCTCAACCAGGACTGTAGTACTTAGTGCCTAAATAACACGTTAATAGAGGTGGTGGTCTGCAGCCTATATGAATGCCCTTGTTTGTCCTCAAGCCATGTCTTTGTATTCTTTCTTTGTTTCAAAGTCTCAGCATTTTGGTGTAGTTGCATTTTTGCCCCTTTTGGGACGTTTGACATGCAAATATAAAGTCCAGATTGCTCGGAACACTTCCTGGGAGTAAAGTATGTATAACTTCTAGTAATAACAAAGATAGGACGTGTTTATGTCAAAATACCAGCACAAGATGCTTCTGATGACAGTCAGACCACATGGATTTGACCTGTGAATGTGTCCACAAGAAAAGAAGCATAACATCGTTCCTCAGGCTGGTGGCGTGGGACACTTCCAAGGTTTGAGAAAAGCCTTTGCAAATGCAGCAGTGGCATTGTGAGCTCTGTCCTACAGCCACAGTGGGAGCAGACCACAAGAGATTCACGGGTTCTCACCATGAACCTCCTACTGACTATCAGCACAGCCCTGAAGTTCACAGGGTAGTGATTTATTCTAAATTAAAATAATTGCATATAATTAAATTTGCCTCCTTTGCACTGGGAGACCTAATGAATGTCTGTGCAATGTTCTGAGATCTTTTTGTGAAAGGCTTTTAGATGTCCATGACTCTAAAGAAAACAGTTTCCCCAAACTTTCCGTTTAGCTAAAGACTTACGCTGTGTTTTAGTACATGTGAAATTTATGAATCTGTATGAAATCTGACAAATAAAATCTCAGCCAGGTTGAAAAATATGATCAATGCCTTTCTGCGTGTGGAAGCAATATTTGTGACACACCTTCACTGCCGGCTTTTGTCTACTCTTTGCCTGGTGTATATGCCTTTGGGCAACCTAAAAACAGCTGTCCCATCTGATGGCTTAGCATATATTCTTGTATTAAAAGAATTTAAATATAATAGTGTATTTACTAGCAAGATATTTCTGGGTATTATGTCTAATGCCCTCAAGCCTATGAAACCAAGACACAGAACCTCCATTCTTACTCCCTTTCGTCTGCACATCTGACTAAAACAAGCTTCAAGAAAACTCTTTGGTAATGAGTATGGGGGGCTATGAGGGCAATTTCATGCATGATAAAGCTTCATTTACCCCAGCCACCTTCCAGAAGGTTGACTTCAGCTTCTTTTTTGGAAAAATGATGGCTCAAGTGTACGGTTTCTTTGGTCTCCTAGAAGTCAGCTGGTTTCCTATGCTGTATTGAGACAGAGAGAGCACATATAACAGGTTCCAGTTCTGATTCTTTCTCCAAGAGGACAGTGCAACACATGGATAGCTTAGAGAGAGCTGAAATTGGAATTAACTTGCTGAAAACTTTGTAGATCCCATTGTATGGCATTGATATTTATTTTACAGAGCAGCCTGTGGTTGTTTGACTCACTACATTGCATCTGTCATCTGAAGAAGGCAACCAGGCAAGAACTGCCATGATGCAGAATGATTTCAAGGATATTGTACCTAAGATGTGCTGTCCATAATGTCTTATTTGTGGTCTGTATGTGACACCAATACCTCCTATTATTTTAATTTGAACATATATTTCAGTTGTTTTCTCTTTCTATGGCATTTGCTAGAATGGTCTGTCAAAATAAAACTGGCAAAACGTCATGTAAATAAGAAAGGATCTGCTTTCACATGTGCCTGTTATACAGTTCCACTTTCATCTTGCCATGAATTTGAAATTGAGATTGTTCTACATATAAAAGATGATGACCAGTTATTTTTATCTCCAGTACTCAGCACGCTGCTTCCCCTCTTTCCCCGCGCCCTGTGTTGTCCTGCCTGTGATAAGGACAAAGCCTGGGGGAGATTTTGAGAGCACTGGATTAGGTGCCGAGTTTATCAGTTTTCCTCTGTCTTTCATCCATTTCATTTCCACAGAGAGAAGATTTTACAATTCCATGGAGATGCCTTAATTCCTGATAGCTTTGAAGAGTTATTATATTTTAATACATGCGAGATTTAAAATAGGGTAGTAAGCTAGCAGTATTGACAGACATGTTGGGTTTAAATCAAAATGTCTCACAGCTGTAATTTACTTAGTGATACATGTTGCTGAATTTTGAGAGATTTCATTTGGAACATATTATTGAATGGTAAATATGGTGATGCTTTGGTGACATTTTAAAGTTTCATGCAATACGTTACAAAATTTCTGTACAAATTGGTTAATATTTTCTAATTTTGCTCTACTTTAGTGGACTTCTGTCTGCAGAGAAAACCAAAATCTCTCAACAAAACCACTACCCTGCCCTAGTAGTAGGGCTGCCACTACCCATGTTTTTTCAATTGTCTTTCAAGAAGCCCTGGTTTTGCATAAGCAATATAGTTGTCCTCTTTTTCCATCTGGCAGTACATCCTAAGAAGGGCAGAAATTGTGGGCAGAGGAATAATATCAGGCCTCAAATTAACAGTTAAATGTGCACTTCATTCAAACTCAACTCAGCCTTGAGATTTCTGAGAATTCATTGTTTCTCTCTCTTTTTCGTTTATGTGTCGTCTCTGATTTACATCCCTCTTCTTCAAACTTCAGTGTCAGGGGTGATTTACGAGTGCAATTTTCTGTGTAATATTCTCCAGCAAGAATTGGTAAATCCCTTCCCTCAGCGCGGGGATGTATTCTTTGTTACACATCAAAGAGGCACAGAACCCTTAAATTTCTTTAAAAAGACAATGCTTAATAATCTTTTTGAAACGAAAAATGCAAATTCCATCTCATAATTATGCATCTCATAATTACAGATAGATACGTTACTTGTACAAAAACTGCTCTGGCTACGTGGCATTGGCGTTTTATGTGACGGATCCTTCGAGAGCCCCTCTGACTACCCCGGGTCAGTCTGTTTAACCAGTCTCTTGCTTCTAGCTTGAAACAAGTTCCCAGACAGCGCTGAGCAAAGCATGTCAGTCCAGCTGCATTGCTGTGCTGGGGACTGCTCGTGCTGGAATTTAAGCACAAACTCCCCGTCTCACACGCTGTGTAGTCTAGAACCGCTGCAGAGCAGCAAACACGTGTGTCCCTTGTCCTGCAATGCTTTGGGGCTTCTGCCCTTTTATGTGCTTTGACACCGTCAGACATTAGTGTTTTGTCAGTACCAGTTGTTGATCGTGGCAATCAGTGAGGTTGCATTAAACAAATGACACTGTTACTGTTACACATCCTCTGCCGTACACAAGTCAGCAGTGTAATGTGAAAATTATCTGGTTTTAGCTGTGAAATAACCTTTGTATTCACAGATGTTTCCAGGAGAATTTGGGTTTTTGTAACAGTGGCTCTTCACATCCCTGTGCTCAAGTGGGGGAAGGAGGAACATCTCCCAGGTTGCCACATTGTTGACCATTCTGCTTTTGCCTATAAATAGCTAGTGGGTACAAGTCACTGAAATAGGAAGGGTGGCTTTTGGTAAACTTCCTATTTTCACAGATAAACTTGTGCAGTTGGAAATTGTGAAACCTAGATGACAGATTGCCAAACCTTTTTCTTGCTATAGTGGTGCTCTGCAAACAAAAATCTTGATCGCAGACTGTCAAAAGTCTCTTTTCCTGGTAAATTTTCTTATTCCGAGGGAATATCCAGTGCATATAAAATTGCCCGAATATTTATTTATCATCTGTGATTCTTCATTCCTTTTTGTAAGTCCATTGTCTTCAGTGCTCTCTCTAAAAACAGCTTAACTGTATAGACAGGATTGTTCTCTCGCCTATGTTGTTAAAAATCAGAAGTAGTTTAAATTAAGTTCACAGAATCTTGTCTGTACAACTCAGAAGTCGTGGACAGGAGCGATGAAGATACCATGGATTTAGCCTGGTGTAAAACTGATGTGGGATAATGGTTGTCTCTGTACAGATTTGTGGAGGGGAATATTTTTCTTCATGACAGACAAAAAAGTGTTTAATAGTCGTCAGGCATAATTCACAAACAAAAACAGTAGAGTCAAAGGTGCACAGAGCTGACAGGGGTCTTAACAGGTCTTGTTTCAAGTTCTTCTGGACCAAGGAGAGAATGAAGATGTAAGTATCTGGCACATGTCAACTTGTGCCAGCCATTCTCTGCTACTTACAAGATTAATTGGTGCATTAAGAGCTGGACTTGAGCTTCTTTGGGTGTGTTAACGCAAGATTTGCTGCTAGGGGCCGTCTGCGAGATGTCATTGTCCCTGTAGGGAGGTGTCTGGCCACCAGCTGTGTCACTGGTGCCACGGTGGGAGCACTCTGGGGAGGTGAGGGCTTCTCCCATCCCGTCTCCCTGGTCTTTGTCTGCCCCCCACATGTCATCACCGCCTCCAAGCCCCTCTGTCCTTTGGCTTCCTCGGGCTCTGAGCCTCGGGCTGTTCCCCTTTCGCATCCTTGCTGCCTCCCCCCTCCCAGCCCTGCTTCTGCTGAGGGGATCCCCTGGGAGACGTCCCCGCTCCTGGCCCCCTGGGTAGCTCAGCCCTTCCTGGCACCGCAGCTGGGGATGGTGACTGCCAGAAGCCCTCCCTGCCGCTGCCCTGCCTTTCCCGGTCCCCACGGCCGGTGTGTCCCCCGCCGGGACCAGCCTGCCGCCTCTGGGCCCCGTTCGCCTGCCTCTGCTTCCTCCAGGCACTCTTCTCGCCGCCTTGGTGGCCCAGGTTTGGGTGGTCTGAAAGCCCGTGGCCTGGTGCTCCTTGCCGCCTGGCGTGAGGCCACTGGGTCACTGGGCCAGGAGAACGCCTTCGGCGGAGATCTCGCACCCCCCAGACCTTCCACCGCAGTGCACCCACTGCCAAAATCCACAGATTTGTCCTTCCTTTCCTCCTGCTGGTCAGGAAAAAAGGGGCATGGTTGATACTGATCTGAGGGGGTCAGCAGGTCCGAAAGATCGCCTTTGTGTTTGCTGGGAGGCTGATGCCTCCACTTCGCTCACTCACCCGCTGGCTGTGATGGAGGTGCTGCCCGGCACAGGTGATGGGAATACTGAGAATAAAACTTGCTTGGCCCTTCATTATCACATATTTTGTCCTGTGCGGAACCAATGTGGCCTTTTAAAGCCATGCAAGACCTTTGCAGCAAGCTCCCTTCTGCACTTGTTGACCTACCATGGCTTCGGTGGTTTATATTCACTGTTGCTGTGAGTAGGACCAGCATAGTGCCAATGTGAGGGAGGAGTGAGACCAAGTATCTGCCTTGCTAAAGGTGAGAAGAAAAAAGGGATATCACATAAATACAGCCAGATAGGTCGCTACCTGGACATTGCAAGCATTTATTTTAATCCAGGCACCTTCAAAATCAACCTCCAAGTTATTTTTGGTAGAGGAAGAGAAGTACCTATCCCAGTACTCGGGGAAGGTGGTGGGGTAGTTACAGCTGGAGAGGTAATCAGAAATGCAACCTCTTTTGGCACCAACACAGGTCATTAAAGACACCTGGTTGCTATGGGAACCGCAGCAAGGGCTTCTCAAACAAATTGGAAATCAGGACTTCGTTGCACCCAGCAAGCCCCACCTGCATGGGTAGAAGAATATGGCATATCTGAACCTGAATTATCTCCTTCCCTGGGATACTTACGGCTGTCTCAATTTCACAAATCATTAACATTGCATTGCTTCAGGTTTATAGCATCTCCTGATGCCATTTTAAAATCCTTGTGAAAGGGATAATGAGCCAGATGCACTGCGAGCAGAAGCGGCCTCAGCTGAACCACCTTTGGTGGAGCTGCACTCCCGTGTCTGCGCAATCATCCCAATACACCTACATAATCAGAATAAAAATGACTGCCTAGATAACAGTGCTGCACCACTGGGATTACACGGTAAGCAAGCATGTAAATAAATTTCCCTCTCAATTTACCAAAACACAATACCGAAAGGAAACCAAGGACCTTTGGAGATATGTGGACTGCTTTTTATCAGTATTTGAATGAAACAACTTACCTGTCAAATTGCTGCTGCTTGAACAGCAGCCATGCTTTAGGCAGCTCCCGGCTGAGGAATGCAAACTCAGATCTTTAGATACTGCTGTATCTATCGAAGGGCATATATCTGCCATTTAGATGTCACTAATTGAAGTTGCTTCTCTATGGCCCCCAAACCCTGCAGACGATTGAGACCCCTCAAAATCCAGGTTTCATGGTCAGCATTTGCAAACTGCCAATGCTCTGATGCTGCACCCAGCGACGACTTGCCTGCACCCCATGGCTGGTTGCAGCGTGGGAGGCCCACCCTGGCCCTGTCCTCCCCGAGCAATGCCCATGCCACAGCTCTCTGGTGCCGAGTCACCAGAGCATGCACCCTGCCGCAGGAGCTGGAAATCTCCAGCTTGGGTTTTTACCCTGCCTTATTTATGTCAATTAGACATGAAGTTGAGATCGTGCCATCCTATCTAGCTTTGCCTTCTGCAAGGAATGAAGTTCTATGTAAAAAGACATTTATTGGTAACTTGAATGTTAAAATATAGCTGTCAAAGAAAACAGTTTGAATTACTTGGGTACTGTATTTTGGGTTGCTTAGGCACAAAACGCTTTTTCAGAAAGCTGTCAGAAAATTCATACAAGGTATCTGGTGTCCTTTATCCAAGGATGCTGCATTTGCTTGGAGCGAGCTGACAAGATGTTTAAGAGTCACTCCAATCTTCAAAAAGGGCAAGAAGGAGGACGCAGAGAACTACAGGCCAGTCAGCCTCACCTCCATCCCGGGAAAGGTGATGGAGCAGCTTATCCTGGAGGTCATCATCAAGCAAGTGGAGGAAAAGAAGGTTATCAGGAGTAGTCAGCATGGGTTCACTAAAGGGAAATCATGCCTGACCAATCTGATAGCTTTCTACGATGGCATGACCGGCTGGGTTGATGAGGGGAGAGCCGTGGATGTTGTCTACCTAGACTTCAGCAAGGCTTTCGACACGGTCTCCCATAATATCCTCCTAGGGAAGCTCAGGAAGTGTGGGCTGGATGAGTGGTCGGTGAGGTGGATTGAGAACTGGCTGAATGGCAGAACTCAGAGGGTTGTCATCAGCGGCACTGAGTCTAGTTGGAGGCCAGTAACTAGTGGTGTCCCCCAGGGGTCAGTACTGGGCCCAGTCTTGTTTAACTTC
>Ga0065711_1010957_pt1 | contig 10466 bp, 6 predicted proteins | sample Hoacrofraction12_FD_59098 | JGI IMG/M metagenome (GOLD analysis project Ga0065711, IMG submission 59098) | Hoatzin crop microbial communities from Cojedes, Venezuela - Epithelial fraction 12 v2 (version 2) | ecosystem: Host-associated > Birds > Digestive system > Esophagus > Crop | place...
AAAAGTACAGCACAGATGCAAGCAGAACCAGCCCTGCCCCCTGCCAAGTGCTAAAATGCTCTGCAACAGCTTTTGCTTTTACAGCAAGGCTCTCGTCCTGATGCTAGCTGGGTTTCATCTCCCACGTGTACAGGGGGACTGTCACCTCCAGGCCTATGGTGAAAAGCTCTCCGAGTCTGGTGGAGAAAAACTTCTTCATCCTGCAGTGTGGTTCGCCATCCGCCCATCAGCTCTGCACATCCCAGTTCACACTGGACACTGCAAACCCGCCCGCCAGCACCGATTTTGTGTTACTTCTGTTCTGCCAGCACAGAGGGTGCTTCTGGTCCGTGCACAGGGTTACATTTAACAAGTGATCGTTTGTGCCTGCATATAATAGAATTCACTAACACATGTTATCTACAATCACATTTCAGCTAGCACCTTTTCCTCAGTTTACATCCCATTACCTGCAGCCTTCGGGTTCAGCAAACAGAAGCGATCACTTTTAAACAACCCACTTTTCCAAAACATCTTGGTTTCCATTCCAATGCCGAGTCGCTCAATCAAGCAAACCCTTCAAACTATTATAGACTCAGACGAATAAACTCTTTCAATAGCTCACTTATTCTATTTATGTTCCAATATGGCTCAATCTACAAACCATATTACTCATGGTGCTTTTGTTACTATATTATTACATCTCAGAAGTTATTTCTAAGAAAAAACCAGAATTGTTTTTAGCGTATTTATCAAATTCGCTGCATTTCCACACGCGGTCTGCTGCTCCAAATGCTAACATTTCCGAGGAAGGGTGACAGATGAAAGGCACACTATTCCCTTCTGGCGCAGAAGAAAGTGATCCAAATCAGATTTGAAAGAATCAGCAATTCCAAGGCAGGAAAACGCTGAGCTGGCCTACTGATGCTCGGGGAGCTGAGAGCAAACGAGGCAGCAAGGTATCGCAGCCAGCTTCCACTGCAGCCGCCCTCCTTTTGCTGGGGAATAATCTCAAAAACATTTATAAGGATAGCTCCCTTCTTAATGCCCCTGCAAGGATGGAGTGATTAATATACAGCGCATTACAAAACAAAATGCTGCTCCACATCAGGTGCCAGAACAGCATTCTGCAGGTAGCAGTGGCAAGAGAACGTTCACTGAAAATTTAAGTGTCAGAATAAGAACAAAAGAAATACCACTCTGTAAAGTACACAGAAATCTGATTAAAAGCCTTATTTAATAGCTAGGAATTCTTTTGAGTTGCCATAGCTCACCAGAAATGCTGTAATTTAGGTTTCTTTTATTGTGAAAACTTATCAACAAGCAAATAATCTTGCCGGGCTTTGTAAGCTCAGAAGAGAGCTTTACATGTCCATTTACTGATTTCCCAGGCCACACTGAAGCTGGGTGGTCACCAGTAACACCAATGAAGACAAAAACCTAACAAGGCTTTTCTTTAACGATGAACGGATTTTCTTTTCAGAAGAGAGTGCCAACTCGCCCGCTCCCTCTGAATCCCTTGGCATTCCCAGGGCAAGACAGCTCGCTGCAGTGGTGGTTACTGTTCTTTTATTGGAATCTATTTAGAACTGAATTGTTTGGTTGGTTGGTTTATTTTGGGGTGTTTTTGTGTGGGTGGGTTTTTTGTTTTTATTTTGTTTGTTTGGGTCTTTTGTTTGTTTTGTTTTGTTTTNTTTTTTTAACATGTAGCACCAGACCTTTCCCACCTCGAAATACAAGGCCATTTTTGTCTTTGATTTGGGGCAAAAAATCACCCCCACGACTTTCCATGAAAGATGCAGATGACGAATAGTGACACAAGGTTTGCACATTTTACTTTGCTGCCAGTTCTCAGCAGTGCCCACCAGTACCACCCAAACTGTTGTCGGGTAGCGGCTGTGCAACATGAGTGTGTTTGAGACAAAGAAAAAGGCGGCGTGGTTTTGGTTTGAAAGACTTCTGGATAGCTTTGAATGTCAGGTGAACAACAAACAGGAAAATACCTGCTTGCTATTTATTTGAGACTCCCTGCAGGGTTTAGGGTGTCAAAAGCAGCAAGACAACTCACACACACTCTTACAACCCACTCCTGCCAAATTACTCTCACTTGCAATTTCTGGAGTGGCAAAATGAAGACATGTACGTGCCCTCATACACCTCCCTTCCATGTAGCCAAAGACCACCAGAGCTAGAAAGCCCGGCACCTTGTCCTCTCCAGGCTTGCTCCTCAGGGCAGGCCGGTAGCCAGCCAGGCCCGGGCCCGAAGCAGCCCTGCCAACGCACAGCCGAAGCCGGCGAGGCCCGACGCGTCCGGCAATGGCAAGAGACGAGCTGGTATCTCAGTTATGGCTTCCAAGTCACCCCGAAGTTGCATTCTACCCCCACGCTGGGCGCTTGGCTCTAGCCGACTTACTTCAGCCAGGCTCTCACAGCTGGCCAGGGACTGCGTACTCCTTCAAATTTAATCTGAAATCACGCAGCCCGTTTTGCAGCAGCATTGAGCTGACAGGCCATACCATGACCATATGTAATGCTATAGCAGGTATTTCAAAGACTTTTTTTCAAGGCCTATTAGAGTGCGTTGCTTTACCTTTGCTATGCAGCATTTCTGCACCTGTAAAATGCACGTAACCCCTCACGCATTTTATTTTAGTACTACTTAAGCCAATGAACGATCATCACAAAAGGTCACTTGCTACAGACGATGCGAGTCATTTCAGTCCAGAACCAAAATGTCTACGAGAAAATTAATTCCATCTTCACAAAGGAATCTTGACATCATGCAGAAAATGCAGGCTAGGGCTACGCACTGAATAACCAAGGGAAAAATAAAATATTAAACAGTCGCTTAGTACTTGAATGCCATCCACTCTGTGCACTGAACTGGACATCTGTCTCTGGAAAAGGCAGCATAGACTTCAGGTTAAAGACTTGTAATTATTATTCAGAGGAAGGGGACTGGCAGAACCAGAGCCACATCAGTAGCTTAATGTGCTCTTGCTACCTTTTTGTTTGTTTCTTTGTTTTTAAGAATTTAACTTTGAAATTTGGACATTCCTGTGTTACAATTTTCTGTGCAAAGTTTTTCCATTTTTTTCTAAGGCAAATTGGAAACAGTCCCCAGATTTCCATCAGGAGGACTCCTGTCAACGCCCCTGGGGCTCATCTGCAGCATGAGAATAATCAGCTATCACACATCTGCCTTTACCATCTTAGCTGAGTAATGGTACAGCAGCAGCAGCCTACCACCCTGTGCTGGTATTGGTAGACTGTCAACAGCACAAGATTACAGGATAGTTGGCCAATGAAGAATATGCTGGCCAAAGCAGAATGAAGAGATTCAGCAATCTCCTATTTCCATTACAAGGGTACATTTGTTCATTATCTCCCAATATTATCCACTTGCCTCCTCCCTCTCAAGAGCTGTGCACTTCTTTCCTTCCTAATCTCTCCTTGGCCAGGAAGACCAGCACTGCATGGGCTTGTCATCCTCACACCCAGACAGTACCAGATTCCTCCCTTTAAATTCCAGCTGCAGCTTCAACTAAGAGAGAAGTCCAGCCCAATTCCAGGCAGAAGTATGTCAGGACATACATATAATTCAGGAAACAAAAATCTCTACCGCACTTGTTATAGGGAGGCTTCTAATTCTTCTGAAAGTACTTCCCAACCTTTGACCGTGGCTGTCTTAAAAAAAGGCAGCCTTCTCTTCCAAGGGCTGTGGCACCACGTGCCACACTCTACACTTCCTTTACCCAATAAACGTAAGGAACGGTGCTGTTTAATCGGGTTTATAACCGAGCTGGGATGTTTGCATGGGGTTTTTTTTTAATCTTGAACGAACTTTCCAGTGGCAGACTTGCCAGCGGGTTATCATTTCACTCTCGAGAGAAATTGCTAGAATATGAAATAACACAGGTCCTTTCTCACCCCATTCTTGCTGAAAAAATATTGACAAGCTGCCTGCGGAGCTTCCCCTTGCCCCTTATAAAAACAATGTAATATTGAACCTACGTCGTTTGTTCCAGTTGTTGATTATTTTTCTTCTTCCTTGGAGGCTTCTTCTTCTTCGGCTTGTTGGCATTCTGATTATTTTGTTTGTTGTTCACACCAAAGTGTCCTGCTGATATATCGCTTTGCAGAAGGTTAACCAAGAGTGGACTTGTGAGCGTAACATCTTTATTGACAGGAAAAACAGGATTCTGCCCACAGGAAATCTGATTCCCATTCGGCGTTCCACTAAACCCCGTATTGAAAGGCAGCCCATGGCCAGAGAAATGACCCCCTGAAGCACTGCTGTTTCCTTGCATTGTTTGCATATGAGAAGGCACCATGTTTGGCTGCTGCACAGGAACATCAGGTAACATCTGCGTCAAGTTCACGTCATTATTTGTTGTAGTAGCAGCATCCCCAAGTTGCTGAGATATGTGAGGACCAGGCCCAGCGGGTCTTAAAACTTGCCCTTGAATTCCCATAACCTGAGAAGGATTACCATTCACAGGGCCTTGCTGTGCCATCATCTGCCCAGTGAACTGCACCATGTTTCCTTGCACATTTGGGGTTGGTCCTCTCATCAGCTGAGCTGGCCCCGTCATAACATTGGACTGGTTTTGAGTACTAAAAGGCTGTTTATTTCCTTGCATCTGAGTGGTCATCATCTGTTCCATCATCGAGTTTTGCTGTAACAAGACCTGGCCCTGAGGTCCCATCATCTGATTGTGTGTAGGCATCATCTGTTGTCCCTGCTGGGGAATCATCTGTTTGGGTGGGGTCATCCTTTGGGGAGAAGGACCAAGATTTTGGTTTTGTGGCGTCACCATCATTTGGCCTTGCGGCATGAGCTGAGTTCGAGAAAGTATCATCTGGTTTTGAGGGTTCAGTGATCCCTGAGCCTGAATGTTTACCATCTGTCCTTGAGAGGACACAATTTGCTGATGCATTCCCATAAGCTGAGACTGTGGTCCTTGCTGAGGCTGTCCCTGTATGTTGCCCATGTTAACTTGTGGCACCCCACTAGCACCAGCCTGCTGGTTGTTCATGTTGCCATGAAGTCCCATTAGATTGGTCTGCATCATATTTGGTGGGCCATGTGGTGCTTGCATCTGATTTTGAGGAGGTCCAGATCCTTGGCCACCTTAAACAAAAAATTGCCAGTAAGAAACTGATAGGAGTTGTATAAGAATTTCCACAACTTTTGATGCTAAGTACTCCAAAACTGTTTTCCTCCCTTTTCCAGTGAACTGGAATATCTGACCTATTTGCGGTCCTGTGATGCAATGTTTGATCCTACAGATACACGTTAGTTGCCAAAACAGAACATCATATTTCTCAAAATAAACACTTAGACTGGTACTTCCCATGTACCCCACCGCAGGAGACGCACCAGAAATTTCGTTTCAGTTGTTACCTCTAAGTAAGTTTGAAAATCTTCCATAATATCACCTAACTCAACAGAATAATTCCTAACCAACACAAGCGTCAAAGCTTGAGGTTATTTTATGATGGGCTATAAAACACACACATGTAGAGTACTGATGAAATGACATTATCGGGGTATCCATAATCCAGACAAAAGACTAATCAAATTGTTAAATGGAGACATTTGTGAACTAAAGATTGAATTTTTACAGTACTGACTGTAAGTAGACTTCCACAGCTTTCAAAGGAACTAATATTTTTTTTTTATTTTGTTGTTCTGCTTCTAAGATAACAATGCTTTTTTTTTTTTTTCCCTCTGGACAAGAAGTTCCTTTTGTGTTGTATCTTTAGCTTCCTTAGACTCCAAATTTCCATGCTACTTCCACTCAGCTTCTTAACAGATACTTCTGGATCCTAGTACCACGGTCCTAATCAGTAATAGCTGGGTTGTCTGAAAAATATGAGCAGCTTCCTGCTTTTCTTTTCCTCATTTTGCAAAACACACAGAATGGCCCTACAGCCCCAGCTAGCTAACTCCCTACGAACGCCGAGAGTTTAATGTTTTGGTATCTCTGTTACGCAAGTAAAGGTGTAACCTTCTACAAAAAAGCAAAAACCGAGGAACAGCCCATTCCAGACAGACCTGTGTGCTGCACGTTTTGGCTGGTTTGCAGCTGCGGCGCTCCGCTGTTCACCGGTGTTCCTGGAGCTGTGGAAGGCACCTGACCTTGCATGAAGTTCTGGTTGGCCTGGCCTGCAGGGAACCCTGGCGGAAGGCGCTTGGGCATTCCTGAACACAAGAATTTTCTTATTAGTAAGTATGGAAAACAGGAAGGGAAAAGAGAGAAAATCGATAACTGGAGTATGATAGGAAGAATCCTTCTGGGTCTGTACTGCCACTTGACAGGTTTAGGCAGAAAGGGGTTTTTGCCAACATACGAAACCCAGTGGAGGCATTTGTGGTTCTGACCTGTGCAATATTCTGCCTAACAAGCTACTATGACTCAGTACAAACTAATTTAAGTGCAAAACTTGCCCTGTAGAGAAGGCGGAAAGTCCGTGTTTGAGTTTTCAGAAGCCAGAAATTAAAGTATCATAGTTTGCTGTTTTCTCCTCTACTGCATGCCGACTCTAAGCAGGGCCTTAACTTACTCCATGTACTCAAACACAAACAACTTGCATTTTTGTTACAGCAATATGCTTCTCTCAACAACAACTCTCACGGCACCACACCAGGTGCACACTCCCTAGCACTCCTTTGCACTGCTGCTGTGCGTACGCGCACTCCGAATAACGTCTCAACCCAAAGTGGGCTGAGTAACCTCGTGAGACAGCACGTCCGGGGCTCCGAACGGCTGCTCATTCAGCTGACCCTGCTATTCCCACTGCAAGAGCAAGCAGGTCTGTCAGGCCCCTACCTGGCACACTGTTCACGCTTTGACATATCAACACATCACCGCTGCCCTGGGACAGAGAACAAAACCTTCCCTACCACCGTGAGTAGCGGCAGCGGCTTTTTAACTCACGGTCAAACAGACGGTGCCACAGACCTAGAAGCAACGCCGTCCTCCCTTCGTTTCCTGACCCACAACACACAGCCAGAATTTGACCTCAGTTCCTTGTCCGGTTACAGCTTTCTTGCACACTTAATTGTATTGCTTCTCTTAATTAATCTGGTCTTAGGTTTGTAATTAACATTCAAAGATAATCAAGTTTACAGGTCAAACAATAAAATACATCTGCAAATACAGAACACAGACGTCTTGAAACACCACATCACCGGACTCCAGTTTTAGTTCTGCTAAACTTTTAGGAAAGTTTTGCATGTAGGACTGTTTGAACTGAGAAAAAAGAAGTGTCAGCTTGACCTGTTCCAAATCTAATACACATTCTGATTTGCTAAATTAACTAGGTGAAACGGAAAGCGTTTGAATGTATTCATTTACACTAAACCTTTAAATACAAATGCCTCAAAAATGAAAAAATCTGTAATTGCAACTTAGTTAACATCATGCAAGATGGCTTCAAAACTGAAAGACCCATACTTACAACTTCATTAACATATAAATTGCAGCAAAGAATAAGCATGCACAGAAGCCAGGCAAAAATCTCAGCAAGCGGAAGCAACACAGCTTGGCTGAAACCAACGGAACCCGGTCTTCTGAAACGAGCTGAGGAAGCAGCTCACGGCAGGATTACTGATTTCAGCAGTAAGGTCTACAGCGAGTCCAAATAGCGTATTTTGATAGTTTATTTGAGGTGTCATTTTTAACTCTAAAAAAAGGAGGGTTTTGTTTGTAGTAGGTTTACTTAGAAAAGAAGAACACAGAGGTTATACTATGTAGAGGTCACAGCTATGCTACCTAAAGGAAATGCTTCCCAGTGGGGACATATGGCTGGTGAGGCAAAACTGTAGGAAAATGTCATTATAATAAACAACATACAACTGCTTCCAGATGGAGACAAGGTAAGACACACCACATACAGGGCACTGGCAGATCCTAAGAACAGTCTGGAAGACGAGAACCTTGAAACTGAGACAATCCATCGGAATCAAATTCATCTGAATTCAAATGAGACCCATGGTACAAACAGTGAAAACAAGAAGCTCGTCCAGATCAGCAGACCAAGAAATGGGTATTCCTTACAGCTTTTTTGACAGGTTACAGACGTACAACATCAGAACGCAAGAAACTACTATATATATATATATATATATGTGCTTGTAGGTGGACAAAGAATATGGCTTATATTTTACAAGTACAGAAAGAAAGTATTTCACAGCCTTAAGCAAGGGCTTGTGTACGGGTATCTGAGAGCAGCCTTTCAAGAGAAAGATGAACAAATGAGGGAGCAGAGAGAAGTGCTACAAGTCTGGCACAGAACTACAACAAAAGGCTCAAAGGGAAAAAACACCAAGGACAAAAGAGATCTTGGGATGGACAAATGAAAGTCCTTCACTGTTGGAGAAGAATTCTAGGAGTAGTAAGTAAAAGATGTGAGTGAGGAGGTCTGAGGAGAAACCTAAGACAACACAGCCAAAGAGGAAGTTAAAACATCCCTTCACCTCTTAATTTTAGAATAGGAAGTACGATGGCATGACAATAATAGCTCTTTCATCTTTTATATGGGAAGAAGCTGATGACAAATAAAGACAGGGTCAAGAACAGACATCCACAACTTAGAAAGGAAGATGCAGAATAACATCTCACTTCTGTAGTAGAAAATAGAAATGGTGACAGAGGAAGCTGAAGAGAGAAAGAAAATGTTCATTTGTTTTTATTACACTCTCTTTCTCAACAAAAATCCTACCCCCTTCCCAAAAAGAACAATCCCAAACCAAAACAAAAACCCCACACCATCTCTGAATATCCTGAACTTGCAACAGAAGAATCGGGAAGAGGACAACTGGCAGTCATAACCAGCAACTGCATACAGCGCTTGCTTTCTGCAGCGGCCCAGAGCCTACCCTTCGGTTGTCACTGTGACACTGCAGGTCAGAGACAGGTAGCAGAAATGAAGCGACGCCGATGCTAATTCACCCGTACCCCCTTTACACTCAATCTATGCCTTTATTCCATCTTTTAAAGGACCTTTTCAAAACTAACAGCAACATTAGTTCTAGCCATTTTATGTTTCTTCTCTTGTTAAAATAAAAGAAGGTCTCAGTACTTCTTACCTCCTAAACCAGGGTGTAAACCTTGAGGACCTTGGTTTTGCTGCTGCATCACCATGAAGCTGGGGGGCACGTTCCCCTGCTGCACCATAGGATTACGACTAGGAGAACTGACAGGCTGCTGAAATCCCTGGGGAAGCGTGCTACTCTGGGGAGGCCTTGGTCCCATCTGCTGCTGCGTCTGGTTAACTGTTGGAGATGATGCAGGAGATCCCTGCTGGAAGGAGGAGGGAGAGGAAGCAGGAGACTTGTTGGTCAGGTGGGGTTGCTGTAGTGGTGCGGGAACCCGTGAGGGCCCTCCCTGAAGGCTTTTCATTTGAGGAGCAGTAAACTGGCCAGGATTGCTCATTTGGGGAAAGTTTGAGTGAGCCTGGGAAGCTTGCTGGCTTCCAAAAGGATATGGAGGTGGAGGATGAGTAGGAGTTTGTACTGTTGCTAGAGACGGTCTTGCTTGAAGCTGCTGCTGCATTTGTCCAGGCAACGGGGCCTTTTTCCAACCCTGGTTTACTGTCAATGTACCCAGTGCTCCCTGGGTTGGAGGAGGCTGAAGTGCTCCAGAAGGAAGCTGGTTCCAGCCAGGGGGAACTGGAACCTGTGCTGGTGAAGTAAATGAAGGTCGAATACCCTGCTGTGGCTGCTGATGTGGCTGGGGAGGACGTGTCTGCAACTGCGTCTGCTGCTGTAGCTGCTGAAAGTTGGCTGAGTTCATCTGCCTGTTTACAGGAACTGACTGCATTGAATGGAGCTGGGGAGCTAAAGATCCAGATGGATGATTTTGCTGCTGGATATTTAGCCCAGATAAGAGTGGGTCCATTGCATCTATTAAAATAGTAAAGAAAAGTAAAAAAAAAAAAAACTACTGTAGACAAAACCCACCCCAAAACAAGAAAGGGTAAATTGTTTGCTTGCATTTGCATAAAAATTCATGTTCCAGAGTTCCAATTTCTCCAACAGACAGAACAGGCAATGTACTAAAAGTTTTCACAATGTTTGGGAATCCTGAGAAGCCAGGTCTTATCCATTTACAACCTCTACAATTAAGCACAATAGCTACACAGCTCTTGCTGCTACAGGCTAATGTAAGCCTTCTACAGTTAGAATCATAGAATCACAGAGTGTCTCGGGTTGGAAGGGACCCACAAGGACCACCGAGTCCAACTCCCTGCTCCTCGCAGGACTACCTGACACTAAACCCTATCACTGAGAACGTCGTCCAGATGCTCCTTCAGCTCTGACCGGCTGGGTGGAATCACCGCTTCCCTGGGGAGCCTGTTCCAGGGACTGGCCACCCTCTCCGTGAAGAACCTTTTCCTCCTGTCCAATCTGAACTGCCCCTGACGCAGCTTCGTTCCCTCTCCTGGTGTCCTGTCGCTGGTCACCAGAGAGCGGAGAT
>Ga0065711_1051229_pt1 | contig 10466 bp, 8 predicted proteins | sample Hoacrofraction12_FD_59098 | JGI IMG/M metagenome (GOLD analysis project Ga0065711, IMG submission 59098) | Hoatzin crop microbial communities from Cojedes, Venezuela - Epithelial fraction 12 v2 (version 2) | ecosystem: Host-associated > Birds > Digestive system > Esophagus > Crop | place...
GCAGCCTGTTCCAGTGCTCCGTCACCCTCAGAGGGAAGAAGTTCTTCCTCATGTTCAGACGGAACTTCCTGTGCTTCAGTTTGTGCCCATTGCCCCTTGTCCTGTTGCTGGGCACCACTGAAAAGAGCTTTGCCCCATCCTCCTGACACCCACCCTTAAGATATTTATAAGCATTTATTAGGTCCCTTCTCAGCCTTCTCTTCTTCAGGCTAAAGAAGCCCAGCTCCCTCAGCCTTTCCTCATAGGAGAGATGCTCCAGTCCCCTCACCATCCTTGTAGCCCTCTGCTGGACTCTCTCCAGTAGCTCCTCATATCCCTTAAAGATCATGTAGTTCCAACCCCCCTGCAATGGACAGGTACACCTTTCTCTAGATCAGGTTTCTCAAAGCACCATCCAACCTGTCCTTGAACGCTTCCAGGGAGGGGGCAGCCACAGCTTCTTTGGGCAACCTGTTCCTTTGCCCAACCACCTTCATTGTAAAGAGTTTCTTTCTTTTATGTAATCTAAATGTACCATCTTTCAGTTTAAAGGCATTACCCCTTGTCCTACCACTGCAGGGCCTTGTGAGAAGTCTCTTTCCAGCTTTCTTGTAGGCATCTTCAGGTACTGGAAGGCCACTATAAGGTGTCCCCGTAGCTGTCTCTTCTCCAGGCTGAACAGCTCCAACTCTCTCAGTCTTTCCTCATAACAGAGGTGTTCCAGTCCTCAGATTATTTTTGTGGCCCTCCTCTGGACCCATTCCAATAGGTCCATGTATTTCATTTGCTGAGGGCTCCAGAGCTGTATGCAGGACTCCAGGTGGGGCTAATCAGAGCAGAGTAGAGGGGCAGAATCCCCACCCTCGACCTGCTTGCCATGATGCTTTTGATGCAGCCCGGGATACGGTTGGCTTTCTGGACTGCAAGTGCACACTGATGGGTTATGTTGAGCTTCCCATCAACCAGTACCCCTGAATCCTTAGATGTTAAACACCACCAGTCCCAATACCATCCCCTGAGGAACACCAGTTATCACTAGTCTCCACTTGGACATCAAGATGTTGATCACAACAATTTTGAGTGTGACTGTTGAGCCAATTTCTTAGCCAATAAGCAGTCCATCCATGAAATGCATGTGTCTGCAGTTTAGAGACAAGGATGTCATGCAGGACAGTGTCAAATGCTTTGCACAAGTCCAAGTAGATGACATCAGTTGCTCTTCGCTTATCCAACAACGCTGTAACCCCATTGTAGGACACCAAATTCGTCAGGCAAATCCCACAGACTTATTCCATACACCATGTGAGACTGAGAAGCACCTTAGAATGCTCTGGTTTCTGCTCCCCACCCTGATCACCTGCTGAAATTTGGCATCACTAGGGGATTTTGGACACCCAGATCTCAAAGACTGTAAAATACACTAAAAATGAATGAGATGGTCATGTATACTTCTGAAAGTTAGGCTTCAAGATAAAGCAAGCACTTCTGTGTTCAACCAAGAAAGACTGACACTTTCATACGAATATGCATCCCACCTCTCAAGAGCTGTCTGCCACAGGATGACTCATTTTCAGGAGAGGTGCTCAGAGTGCACCCATAACCGACTTCAGTGGAATGGTGAATAACCAGCTAGGGACAGGTGCCTAACTTCTGGATATATCAAGCTCAGTGAAATGATTCTCCAGTTGTTATTCAATTTAGGTTCTTCTAGCTAACATAGTAATGACTTTCAGGTTTGCTCCTTTCTTAAGTGTAAAGAGACAGCAGTAATTCTTCACCCACCTAATACATATATTAGATAGTAAACACATAATTAATGTAATCTTCCCCCTCCAGGTTGATATTCAAAACCACCTTTAATTTCTCTTGAATACTTAGTTGTATCAAATAGCTTTCCAGATTTCTTTAGTCTCACCAGATTTCATCCAGAATTACTTCTGCACACGGGATCAGCATCACAATTTCAAAAAACATTGAGTATTCATCTAATAACCTGAAATATTCTTCTCTCCCTTGGTTAGCTGCTCGTTGTCTCCCAAAATATCTTAAAATCTGAAACTATGGTAGCTAATTCCCCATTTGAAAGCATTTTATTGATCATAAAGACCTTGGCACATGACAGTCACAAAACCCTTCTAATATGTACTACGCTATGTTGGCAAATCTGAATGCTGGCTGCTTTATTCCATTTTCTGCCAGTGAAATAAGCTACATGGGCAAAAAAAAGAGACGTTTTTGTCAATATAACTACAACTACATTAAGGCTTTTTGTTGCCTTGGCCAAAGATCACACCTCATCACGTCTGTTTTTAATAGCTGTACAAGTAGGAGGTTGCAATGCAGGCATATGCATAAACAGGTAAAGGACAGATGTTTTACTGAGAGACCAAATGTTAAGATAGTGAGCATCCTTGGTTCCCATGAATAAAGAGATTTGGCCAATTCATACATTGCATCTCTGGTTCAGCAAAGCATGTAAGTACGTGCTTATCTTTAAGCATATGGCTAAATCCCACTGAAAACAATAAGAGTTAAGTATGTACTTAAATGCATTATTGTAGGAAGACTGGATTACTCACGTATTTAAGGGCTTTGTTGTATCAAAACTTTTGGCCACCACAGAACTACCAATTTCATCTATTAAATACCTGGATCCAACATTAAAATTGTCAGGCAAAACGTTCACAATGGTCAGTACAACGCACCAAAACTTCATCTGCATCCAGAGGGTAGGCTACACTAATTTTGTTTCAAAGGGCATTCCTTGTATTTCTTCCAAATGTTTTATCACAATAGCTAGTGATACTGATGCCAGGAAATTAAAACCTATAAATATCCTGTCTAGTTAGATGCTAACTACCCCCCTACATTAATTAGTTTATCCATATGCAAAAGTTACAGTTAAGGAGTATGCCTCTGGAAAGTTATTAGCTTAATCAGTGTATCAGAAGGCTAATGACATCTCCTGACAGTTTTCTCAAAAATACATTTCAGGGATATTAATTTTATTACCAGACTGATAAATAAACTTTATTCTCTGAGCTCATATGAAAGTTTAAGAGATGGAAAGTAGAGAAGTAGGAGAATTACTATATTTATTTTATACACAGGGGAAATCAGGGACTATGGCATGGCTCCCCTTGAAATAAATTGTATTTGCTCTTTTTCCCACTTTTGACATTTCCAGGTGCCTGTCTGTTTTTAACATCTTCTTCAGCCTCAATAAATTTGTTGAAACAAGACTCTGTCATACATTCAGTGAGTCACAGATGAAAAATAAATGTAATCCCTCAGTGGGATAAATGTACTTGAGCTGGAGACCAGGAAAAAATGTATTGGTTTTTAAAATTGATGGTGATACACTTTAGCAATTTTTTTCCAAGCTTGCTTTGTTTCGAAACTGACAGATAATGTTCATTGAATGTTTGTAAGCAAACAACTCTGTCCTAAGGCTATAAAAACAGTGCTTTGAAAAAGAGAAATACTTTCCTAATGATGATTAAAAGAATTTGTGAACTCAGAGGAATGATTAGTTCATATCAAGCTCTTAGGACACATTTTCACCTGAGGAGGTATAAACTATTTGTTAAGCTGATTGCCTGAACCACCTCCCCACCAGGACAGACATGGGAGGTCAGGCAGAAATGGTGTTATCTTCTGCCCTTGCAGTCCCTGCAAATAACTGCCTCAACCTCTCTTTGTATGCACTCCCACTATCTTATTTTCAGGAATTTATTGGGCACCTGAGATAACAGCATGATAATCACACAGGTAGTCATGAACATTGCATATCTTTGCAAATCTGTGGTAGAACTTTCTGGACTGAAGACAATCCATGACAAAGTAGACTCAAGAATTTATCTAAGGACAGTGTTGAGGAACTCCTGTTCTGCAAACAGGTCAGGTGAGGTTGGGCCTTGGCACACAGCACAGTCCCTCTGAAGTCCAAGGGCTGCATGGTTATTTAGTCAACACTAATTGACTTCAATGGGAGTGTTGTTTGAGAAATGCCTGTAGGGTCAGGACTTAGAACTCTATTTAAATAATAGTGCCTTATTGTCTAGCCAGAGATGGTTTGATGATTTGTATTCCAGATTTGAGACTCCAGATAGCTGACACAAGTCTCTCTTTTTTCCTTTCTATTTCTACTATCTTTTGCCATCATTTGCAGATGTTTTTTAGCATATTATCCATAGGCAACACTAATCTGGTCTTCTTCATAATCTCTCTCCTGTTTTATTCACATCAAATGCAAACACTTATTATTAGTTTCATCCTTCAGTTCCTCCCATGTATTCAGCTGCTCCGGTTCTTTCTAGAGTTGCTCCCTCTATTGCAGCATTGTATTAGTCTATTTTCCATTCTCTTTTTTTATCCAAACTTATGAAAAAACACAAAAACATAGTTATTTTGGAAAAGAGTAGTATCTTGAAGTTCTCAATATATCACAACTGTACTGTAAGGGACCACTGAATGTGTCCAAACACTTATGGGAAATAACACAGTCAGTAGTAATGTATGCTATGCGAAAGGACAGGATCTCCTGTTTGTAACCCCTCTGTAGAATTGGCAAAGTAGAGTTCCGCAAAACAGTGAATTTAAAATATAAGTATGTATTTTTATAGCAATTTATTATCAAATAAAGGGTAGATGTTCATGACAGTACATCCAACAAGGCTTGAATACAAGATTCGACAAAATGATTAGTTTTAAAACTTACAGAATAGCAGTATTTTGTGTCTTTCATAAGAATATTATAAATCTATTAAGAAACTCCCAGTCACTCTAGATACCGTCTTCCATTCTCTTGAGTCTGTATTTATTATTGCATTATATACCTGTTCCACATGGAGCTCCTGATGTAACTATAACTTTAATCAGGCCAGCTCTTAAACATCAGCTTCAGTGGTCATATACGCGTATTTACCTTTTACACATACTAAAGAGCCTTTGTCAGAAACCTCTTTCTAAAGTACAGCCAAATTTACACTCCTGGTATTGCTGACCTATGTCAGTGCCAAAGCTGAGAAGAGATATGAATTCTCATCTCCTTGGAAGAAATTAATTTCATGTAACTTTAGGGATGAGATACAATGCAGGGTACAGACAGTTGACTTCAGATTTCTACAGCATTGGAGTGTGCATGTAAGCTCCAACTACCGTCAATATAGACATCTACATTTCATGAGATCGGTGAATCACTTTCTAGGCTCCATTGATTGTATTGACTAGAGATGCAAAACAACTAAACATATGTTCCTATTAATATTTAACCCTCCATAGAGGCTTACAAACATCTGTACAATCCTGGCAGCTATGACAAAAGATCTATGGAAGACATCTGTCATTGTGGAGTAAAACATGGAGGCCAGCTGACATGCTTAATGTGTTTCAACTGATATTATATGCCTATGTGCAGACAACTTCGTCAAGACTTCCATTGATCATACTCACTGGAAAGTTTAGACAAGTGTGTATCCCTACATGGGGGACATTTCAATTTAGGTTTCTTAATCTTATGCTGCATGTCAGGGAGGCTAGATTTTTGTCTCCAGCTCAGAATGCGATACCCAGAACTGGTGTCTTCCGTTGCTCAGATTGCTACCTATCATGATACAGGGGCAGGAGTGTTGAGACTGAGATCATGTTACCACCAACTCAGGGTTTGCACTAGGCAGTCAGCCTCACTGTGTTGCAGAATCTCCGTGAACATATCCTGACTTTCTCCAGATCTTGTTATCCTGGCCTCGGTACTGCATTGCTCAGTGATGTTTTGGTCAGAGCACTGCATAAGCAAAACTACAAATGGCTGAAGAATTCTCACTAGCATAAGCAGAAATTAACCTTGTAGCCTTAAGGATAAAGACAAAATAGTTAAGATGTTTCTCTCTTCCTGTTCCTCTCTTCTTTAACTCCACTGTTGGAATGGTCCTCCACCAGTCAGGAAGGAAAGGCCAGGGAAGGCACTGGTGTACTGGCTACATCATTGGTGGCAGGGCCATGGCCATCCATTATTGGAGCTAGGAGGCTCAGTTAGTCCTTCAACCTTCAGAGAGGATGGCATGTGGAGGTGCCGCTGATTTCACTGCTGTATATAGTTTTCCTCCCTAAGAAAATGCTTACAATATCTACACATAAATTCTGGAAGAGTGACTAGCAAAGGACTGTGCTCCTGTACCACTGCTCACCCTTCCAAATCTTCCTTTTTACAACCCTTTAAAAATGTCAGTTTTCTCTTCAGATTTTTAATGACTGCTATTATCAATTCTTTCTTACACAAAAATATTATCTTGTGGAAGGGGGCTGGAATCTTTTATTTATTCAAATACCAAACATTTTACTTAAATCTGAATAAATTATGTCTCTTTTTACCTTTGTCTCTTTACTCAGAAATGGTCTCAAAGAACTTTATTTCTTCTGAATCTGTAGCCCGCCTTTGAACTCAAGCCTATTCTTTAACATATTAAACATTTCTTGAATGCTTAATCCCCACCTCTTATCAAAATGTCCAGCATCTTTCCTACAGACAAATCACGGGCTTAGGAGCTCTTCAGTGTCTGGAGTTAATCTTACAGATATCTGACGTCTGGAGTCTGTCTGAAGCATGGACACAGAAATCTGTTCCCTGCTGCAGAATCTGTTTGACCCCTTTGGTTGTCTGCTCTGTATCCTTGATATTTAGCACGGTGCTTTAAAAATAACAGGTGCACTGTAGCTCCTGTAAAACAGGCTTGAGTTTCAATTTAAGGTAAGGGAAAAACCTTAAGAATGGCAAGTCTGAGCATTATGTGTTTTGTCCTGGGAGTGGTTTTAGCACATGTTCTGTCAATTTAATATCGAGCGTGAGCCGCTAAAGAACTGTGAAAATCCCAACTCTATTTGTGAGGAAGCAGTATGTAGGGACCAAATGCTATCCTTTTGGCCTGGCCAGAATCAGGAATAGGATTCGCATGGGACTGCAGCGTATCAAAATTCAATGAGTTTTTCTCCCAGTGTGTACCTGACAAAAACTAACTTAGCATTCACAGAATCACAGAATTCTGAGAACTTTTTACATTTACAGTATTTTTTTCATTATTACTTGCATTGCAGGTGTACCTAAGAGGCTCAGTGGGTCGTGTTTATTATCCATAGTAGGGATGCATCAGTATCAGGCATTCATAACAATCCATTCTGCCACTTCAGGAAATATGCTGTTTTAGTGAAAAAGTTATTCTCTTTGCTTTTAAGATAAAAGATTGATTTAAGCATTCATCTCAGGATTGCCTTGAACATGGCCTATTGTGTCTTTGGATATACCTACCTTTGATTATCTTACCATACTTATTTTATTTGTAAGATACTGATGCAAAGAAGTAATGGTAAGAAAGTACACTTTGCACTGTAGCAATATGAACAAAAAATACTCACTGCCCAGAGGAGTTTGTACTTGCAGTATAAAAAAAACAGAGAGGAGATGGATAGAAGCATCTATCCATTGGAAAGGCTGACAGTGGAGCAGGATTTCTTGTTTACCTGCCAAAGTTCTGACTGAACAACACTGCAGTTCTTTCAAATGAAACGCAGAAGCTGCTGTAACTTTACTGCCTTAATCTTTCTTTAACACATTCTCATACTGTTAAACTGTGGTCAACATATGTGTTTACTACACTTCCATTCTGATATTTTAGGCTTACAAAAAACTTATTTCTTTCTCCTGGTCTTATTTATAACCTTTTATAACAGACCACTCGTACTGGTCTATTTTATTTCTTTGTTTATTAGCAAAATAAACTTTCTGAACAACATAGCTTTTCCTTGAAAGGCCTATATCTCTTTCACTACCTCATCCCTTTTCATTGTATTCAGTAAATCTGAAGTGTCCTCCATGTATAATATTCTTATCAAAGTTAATATTTTTTTCACAGTACTACACTTTCTACTGAATTTTTTCTATGGCTATTTAATTGGCTAGTTGCTCTTTCTTGTTATTGGATAGCCTAGTGCATAGCCTTGTTTATTTTCTGAATAAGCTCCCACCTTTTAACAGCCACAGTCTATTCAGTCCTAAGACTGATAACAGTTGAACTGTGCAGTATTGTATTGCACACAATAAGGATAACAAGTATTTGAACAATATGTTTCTAAAATCAATCAACCAACCAAACAACCCACTAAAGAAGTTATAAAAAAGTTCATTATACACAAAAATTTCGATTTTATTTTTCTCTCAAAATTGAGGAATAATCACATTATGTGAGGGCATTTTCCTTTTTTTTTTTTTTTTGTTTTTTTTGCTTGAAAAGGCAAATAGAGAGGGAAGAAGAAACAAACTCCTATGAACACAAATCCTTTAATTAGGATCCCAGCATTCCTGAGTAACATCAAGCCTTATCCAATAATATTCTGCTAAAAGAAAAAAAAAATAAAGAAGTCCATTTTTCGCTCCTCTTCATGTAGTTTGTCAGTGTTCGAGGAGATCGACGTGCAAGTGAGGTCCAGAGGAGACCCACGGCCAAGGGACATGTAACGTCCCGTTAACAGCAGAGACCCAGCCTGTCAGTCCTGTAGGACTACAATAAAACTGTATGGACCTGAAGCAGTCCATGACCTCTGACACGCAGGGCAGGTTTTAGTCCTTGTGCCTGTCTTATTTAGCTGGATAGACATAGCTGTGGCATCTCCAGCTCTTTTCTCCTCTCTCAGCAGAGGAAATTCAACTCGATACATGCAAAGCACCAACACAAGATGATTTTAATGATCCCTTCTGATCGTGATCTCTTCCTAATGCCTTCATAATGATCCCTTCATCCATCAAGCTGAAAAATCATTCTGTAAGTAGAAATATTGAGTGGAATAACTAAAAATTAACTAATAATAGTTATTTCCTGCTCCTGTGGAAGCCTAAACTCTGATGGAATGTTGTAACAGAATTGGGTAACAGCAAACGATATTTCACTCCAAAACATTATCAGCAATAGAAAACAAGTCTCTGTATTTACTTTGTTTTCTAGTAACATATGTCTTAGGGATCAAATAACAACAATCCCTTAATCATATTCTTAGGACAATTTTATTGACGTGCAAGTCATACACTACTCTTTCAATGAGGGATTCAGAACAAAACTGGTATAACAGTCCGTGTTATATCCTCCTGAGTATTCAAAGTTACTGCACATCTTCTGTCTCACTATGCTTTCTGCCTCTCTTGCCATAAAAGTAAATTGTCTGCAAACCCATAAGATCATGCTCTTCTAGAGTGCATGCCTGCTGTTATTATATCAATTCTCCAAAGCTCCTAGTATTTGCATATGAAAATAGTAGACATGATGCAATTTTCTGTTGATGGACGTATTCCTGCTGTTAATATCCACAGAAGTCTTGATGTGTATCTGTTGTTTTATCTATTGCCTCCAGTCTACCATAAGTCTCCAGCCATATTCATTAGATTCAATTAGTGACATTCTGCCCTGTGAGAATCTGTCAGTATAAAATAGGCACAGTAATGCTCAGAAAATTGTCAAAATAAACAGTTTTTAAAATATCATCAGATGACTGCAACCACAGTAAGCTAAGATACATCAGTTCCCATGTACTTCAGAGATCATTCTACAAAATTCAATAGTATAAATAAATATATGTAATTTAAATAAGTAAAATCCACAAAAGAAATAGAAAACATGGAAGGAATGTGACAGGACCCAACAGTGACATTTAATCCACTACCCTACTTTAAAACAAGACTGCTGACACTTAAACCTACATTTGATGTGTTTCAGCATTTATTTCCTTTGAAAATAGACTGTTAACATTTTTGGTAGTGTTTATTTATAGGTAGAATTTCTGGGTGATTTTAGATTTTTCATCCTTCTCCCTCTCAATGCCTTTCAATATTGTCATTCTTCTAATTTCAACTGATCCTCATTCACTTTTGGCACTGCCTCTTTCTCCAGGGTTTTCAGCCTCTGGTCAATTTTAAAAAGTGAAGCTTTGTTGTTAGTAAATATTTTTGGTCAAAATTCTGTTAAGACATGGTGGAATATTTCTACCTGCTTCCTGGGTTTTTTCAGACTGTTTCTCAATTTATTAAGATCATCTTGAATTTTAGTCTTGTCCCCTGGCATACTTATAGTTCTTATAATCTTGATGTCACCTTTTGATATGTCTCCCTAGTTTGCGTAAAAGAATGCAGTGTAAGGCAATGTCAAAAGATTGCTCCTTTCCAGTCCTGCAATACCTCTCATGTCCTCCACAAGTTCTCAGAAACAACTGCTGTTTCTGAGCCTGCTTCAGCCCATACTGAGATTGGGATCAGAAGGCCCAGACAAGCCGTAAACCTGCAATATGCTGAAATACTGGCACACATGGGCTGTTTCTGTTCTGGGTTGAGCTGTTACAGAATCACAGAATCACAGAATCACAGAATAGTAGGGGTTGGAAGGGACCTCTGTGGGTCATCTAGTCCAACCCCCCCGCCGAAGCAGGGTCACCTACAGTAGGCTGCACAG
>Ga0065711_1051230_pt1 | contig 10465 bp, 13 predicted proteins | sample Hoacrofraction12_FD_59098 | JGI IMG/M metagenome (GOLD analysis project Ga0065711, IMG submission 59098) | Hoatzin crop microbial communities from Cojedes, Venezuela - Epithelial fraction 12 v2 (version 2) | ecosystem: Host-associated > Birds > Digestive system > Esophagus > Crop | place...
CCATCCATACAGCAGGGTCGGTCTTGACCGGTTCTAGGCGACTCCCAGCCCCTATCAGGAACTAACCCCTTTGTATGGAGATGCAAGACTCTCTGCTTCAGTTAATTTAGACAATAGATAAGCACTATCATTTTTTTTAAATGCACAGCAACTATTAGATAATGCCACTTCTTTTAAAATCCCTTTAACCCCTTCCTTCAACCAGAAGTTTTGATTGCATCCAAAATTAAAAACATACTTTTTAGAGAAAGTTTCCAAAGCTATATTCACTTTGGAGCAACTGTCTTTGAGTCAGAAAACCTGACTCAAATGCTAGTTTGCAGTAAACTTCATAGGAAGGGTGACATTTTCATTGCTTGGCTTGTGAAAGTAGAAAATATAAAATGCGCAGAAAAGGGATCAAAACTCCATGATAAGCCTGCAGCATAGTACTGATGTCGTTTGTGTGGGAGCACACAGGTGTGTAAACTTCTTTTCTTCTCAAATCTTTCCATAAAGGAAGTCGAGAATCACAGAGCCGACAGTGTACTCTGTATGGTGAAGTATCATTTGCTATATTTTATAGCTAGAAGTATAGAATAAAATAAGACAGAGCACTAGAAAGCATAACTAATATGAAGCAAAGCTACTTTGCTTGTACTATTTAATCTATTTACTCATTAATTTATTTGCTTAGATGTTCATGTTTGTGATAGCCTGCTAATCTAGGTAATTATGCATCAGAAAACTGGACAAACAGGGCCAGACTGTGTTTATCTCTCACTCCGTGGTGTTACCTTAGAGATATTAAACAGTTTTGCCAAATTACTTGCCAAAAGTTGCACGTATTACATTATTAGTAATTTATTGGTAATTGGCGTTAATGTATCTGATCAGTACTGCTGGTAATCAGATGTACTACAAGCCCATAGAATTCAACCTCATTTAAGATGCAAAACAAATAAAACTGAAGTGAGACAGATTTTACTCCACACGCTTTTTGAAAAAACGGGATGATCAGGAACTCTGAATTACCCTCCAACTCAAAAAGATTGCCTCCCCCGGGGTTATGTTCAAGTCCATCATCATCGCAGCGTGAAGGAGTGAAAAGTGCCGGGGGGGAGCACAGCACAGGAACTGGCGGGCATGCGTCCTGCTGCAGCTCGGTACCCACACCCCTGCTGCAGCTCCGTACCCACCCCCGTGACAAACGCCTTTTCGCGGCGAGATGCACAGCATCCCCTGACCGGGCAGGGGAGGGGGGGATGCTCGGCTCTCGGAGCCGACGAGCAGATGCCACCGGGAGCTGGGGTTTCTCTCCCCCTGGCTGCGCTGCCACACCTCGCCGGCTCTGGGAGGAGCCGGGACTTCGGGTGATCGCACAAATCTCTTCCCGGCGGCATCCAGCTCCCGACTTTTAAACCGTCCTCGCCGCGGTTCCTGTCACCTCGTTGTTGCTACCTAGATCGAGACGAGAGAAGAAGCGGCACCGGCATCCCCTCCTGCACGGACCCGCGACCCGCATCACCCCTGCCCTGCTCCGGGACCCCAGCCACCGCAGCCGGGCTGGCAGAGGTCAGTGCATCCTTTCTCCCCTTCCAAATCCCTCGACTCCGTCGGGAAAGAAGGTTGCTTTGCTTTTTGGGGAGTATCCCAAAGACAACGGCTCCCCCCGAGGGCATGGGTTCCTTGGTCCGATCCGGTCGCCTTCCCCGTTGACCCTCTGCGGTGCCCAGAGGTGCTGCGGAGGGCCAGCAGGGAAGACGACCAGATCAGACCCTTGGGTTCTCAGGTGAGCTCTGTCACCTGAGGGTGCTCATTTTGGGGGACCTCGAGGCTGGGTGCTGACCCCAGACGGTCCCCGTCGGTGCGGGAGGAGGGAAGGGGCAGCTGGTGGGGGACAATCCCCACTTGGGGAGGATGGTGGGATCCTCTGTCACAGACTGAGCTCTTGGTGATCTCCCCTTGCTCCCAGCAGAGTGGCAGCAGGCAGCATATGTGAGACCTGGGTGGCTGGATGCACTGGAGGAGAAGCGCAGGGGTCTCACCTTTTTTCCCCCGCTTTCAAGTCGTTCCCATCGCCAGTGGGCCTGGCCACCCTCTCCTGTGGCCATGGAGATCCCCTCCCTCCCTGAGACCAATTCGTCGTGTGCAGACTGCACTGTGAGAGGGGATGGGGGTCTGAATATATCCACTCCCCTGCTGAGCCCCAGCTTCTATGTCACGGTGCCTGTCATCTACTCGGTCATCTGTGTCGTGGGGCTGATAGGCAACACTGCCGTCATCTATGTAATCCTCAAAGCCCCGAAGATGAAAACGGTCACCAACATCTTCATCCTCAACCTGGCCATTGCTGATGAGCTCTTTACTTTGGTGCTACCCATCAACATTGCTGACTACCTGCTCCTGCAGTGGCCCTTTGGAGAGTTCATGTGCAAGCTCATCATTTCCATAGACCAGTACAACACCTTCTCCAGCATCTACTTCCTCACTGTCATGAGCATTGACCGCTACCTGGTTGTGGTGGCCACCACCAAGTCCAGGAAGATGTCCTACCGCACCTACCGAGCCGCCAAGATTGTGAGCCTCTGCGTCTGGTCCTTCGTCACAGTCATCATCCTGCCCTTCACTGTCTTTGCTAAGATATACAAGGAGCAGGGACGCTCCCAGTGTGTCTTCGTGTTCCCCCACCCTGAGAGCCTCTGGTGGAAAGGCAGTCGGATCTACACCCTTATTTTAGGCTTTGCCATCCCAGTGTCCACCATCTGCATCCTCTACACCACCATGCTGTGCAGACTGAGACGTGTGCACCTCCATTGCAATGCAAAAGCGCTAGACAAAGCCAAAAAAAAGGTGACGCTGATGGTTGTTGTCATCCTGGCTGTGTGCCTGTTCTGCTGGACACCATATCACCTTAGCACAGTGGTGGCCCTCACTACAGACATCCCACAAACTCCACTCATCATCGGGATTTCCTACGTCATCACTAGCTTGAGTTATGCCAACAGCTGCTTCAACCCTTTCCTGTACGCCTTTCTGGATGACAGTTTCCGGAGGAGCCTTCGCAAACTGATTGATTGCAGAACCACCTCATAAAGCCAACCCTCTGTCCCCTCCTGTGTCCCTCTCAGTCATCTGCTCTTCCTGGGTGACTCCAGCCCAGAGAGTGCTTTCTCTCCAGCCTCCTTGTCATGGCCCAGAGGGCTTCAGATCGTCTCACTTCCCAAGACGCAAACCAGGGACAGGTGAATCTTTCTCAACTTTCCTGCACTCATTTCCTCAGCACTGCTCTCCACCGCTTGCCCTGTTTCTTGCTATTTTTTGTTTTTAATTCCTTCTCTCTGATATGCTTTCTGTCATAGGTTTGTAGCTTACAGAGCTACAGCACGTCCCTTTTCCCTTTTCCCTTTTTAAAGGTACCACTTTGTGAACTCAAGCCACCTGACTGTCTCTGTTACTGGTGATTTGTACAGCTCAATAAAGGTGTGTTACTGAGTGTCTTGCTTCATGATTCCTCAGCCTCTTTCATAGCCACAGGATCTGCTTATCCAAAGTCTTGCAAACTTAGCAATATTGAAAAAGGCACAGCCCCAAAGGAGAAGGAATAAACCAAGACACTGAGTTCATTTCATTTTACAGAGGACTGAGATAAGGTAGTTAAAATCCATGATAACAGGCAAGAGGGACCTCAGTCTGGCTTGAAGGAGGAAAGAGCAAGCCCTCACTAGTGAATAAAATACAGAGGCATGGCTTGTAGCCACTTGCTGTGGAAAATAGCTTAACAGTGTACTTGGTAGCTGTAGTTCATAAAATTTGCAGCTTTTGCTTGCATCAGCAGTGGTGTTTACTTTTTTATTTGTGATATGTTTATGGGCAACCTCCTTCTTGCACACACAGGTTACATTTTTTTGCTGGTCCTAGAATACAGAATTGGAAGGTATTTTCAGAAGAAGTTAGCCTTTAGGGATTTGAAAAGGACTTGCTGAAACGTGGGGAATATTCTGACTTCTTCCCTACAAATCATAAATAACATATGCAGTGGTTAGGTTACTTTTAACAGTCTCTCACACACTCGTACTCTGCTTGCTGGTGAGATTTATTAATATTTCTCTTAAGGAGGACAAAGGAAGTAAAAAAACAAACCAAATAAAACTATAAAAGATTAGGTTATTTTTATCTGGAGGAAAGGAGAGAGGGTCAATGAAAGTTGCACTAGAATTCACATGTCCAAACACTGTATGGGTAGGTTTTCTTCTCTTCTCTTTTAGCCCTCTAAGGAAAAGTGAAAAAATGTCTAAGACTGGGAAAATATTTGCAGTCACTTAACATTTCTCATCTTACCAGTCTTTTTGGTTCTCCCCTGCAGCAGATGCTAAATCAGTGTAATACAACTTTTGTTGCATATTTCCCCCTCCACTGAATACAGAAAGACAGGGAAATGTGGCTAAGGAATTGCATTTCCACTTACACAGGAAGGGAAGATGGGTTTCTGGAGGTGCATAAGGATTCGTGTGGCCCATGCTCAGGTTTGCAGGTGCGCCCTTACACCAGGTCCCTTCCCACCGCTGCAGTCTAAAGTTCTGCCATAGGCACGTGGAAAATTTCTTTTGCTAAATCCTTCCAAAGAAAGTCCAAATAAAAATTTTACTTGCAGATTTTAGCAATTATTCAAACCCTGGCACATTATAATGCCGTATCAGTGGGTTGATGATTAAATCATTTCTCCTTCTAAGCCATTAATTTTCGCTGGGACAGTCAGTGCTGATTTCAAAACCCAGTCTAACTGTCATGGAAATGAAAGGATTCCTTTGGGGGACAAGTGTGTAAGTCTGCTTCACTGAATGGTGTATCATTGACTTCCATCAGACACCAAAGCTGGCCTTTGAAAGAGCCAAAGGTGTTGAGTACCCATTTTCACACCACATACAAAAGCATGCTGCAGGAGTCAGTGTCCCTCATCAGTGGGACCCCCGTCAGTGTCATCTTTGTGCCTGAAACAAAAGGCAATTAACTTTTCCCACCAGCTGCTGGCTGTTTCAGCTGGGCTTGTAAACTGTAATGATGCTTCTCTGTGGTCCATCACTTGCCTTGGAGAAAGGTGTTACTCTGTAAGGGCTGAGAAGTCTGTCTTCATTTAGGCTGTTAATCTACATACATACACCACCTCTCTTGCATCCTTAAGCCATCATGTCCACAACAATGTTACTTGTATAAAGACTGCATATAGTTTTAAAAATAAACAGTATTATTCTCCATAAAGACATTTTCAAGATTGCTATGCTCTTGTTGGTTGCTGATCCTTCCCTGAAGACTGAAGAGTGCCAGTGAAATACGGTTCTCTGTCAGTCACCTTAGAGTGGCGCAGGTTTGAGCATTGCTCCTGGTAACAACTACCTGAAAGTTCTGATCAAGCTGCTATGCAGTCACATTTGTCTCATCATATGTTGTGGCTTCTATTTACTCCAGAAATGTTATTGACACTGAAGTAGCTTTACCATGCTTCTGCAAAACTTCAGTGGTGCTCAGCGACAGGACAAGGGGCAATGGGCACAAACTGAGGCACAGGAAGGTCCGTCTGAACATGAGGAAGAACTTCTTTACTCTGAGGATGACGGAGCACTGGAACAGGCTGCCCAGGCAGGTTGTGGACTCTCCATCTCTGGAGATATTCAAGACCCACCTGGACAAGGTCCTCTGCAGCCTGCTGTAGGTGAGAGCCTGCTGTAGGACGCTTTTTGCCGCGTCGCCGCTGCGGTTTTGCCACTGGAGAGAGGGTCCAGTAACCGTGTTACATCTTGAGACAGTATAGTTGCTGTGAGGAAGAATTCTGTATATATAAAAATGAGCAAAATAAAAATAAATCCATTTTCCCCACAGTACAACTGTAACCTGCACCTGATACGGCGGAAGTTACATATAGCCTTCCAAGAGAAAAGCAGAGAAAACAGAAAAACAGATTATATAATTAAATGTAATAGAATTCAGAATTTTAACAAAGATAGACTTTTTTCGTGGTGTTGAAGTAGGAGTGAGAGCAATTGCCATTGGGCCATCACTATCCTGCCTGATGGAAATTGCTTTGGATCCACAGTTAATCCTTTGCATAAGCAAAAGCAAAGTAACCGATCCTATTTTGTTAGTAACTGCTACTCTCAACTGTACTTGCATTTCCAGAAGGAAGCCAATCCAGGATGGCCTGCAGATCCAGATGGGTGGTGGAACCCTCAGTATGAGTTTCCTGAGAAGAAATATAGCTGATACTTCTGCAAAAAAAAATATGCAGCAAGTAACAAGGCAGACAACACTAGCGCTGCAACAGCCTACTACTTCACCTAACAGCGACTACTTTATAGGCTCCCTGGTAGGACAGGGAAGATTCAAAAAAAAAAGACTAAACCTTCTCCAGATTGAGACATCCTGACTTGCAAGTAACTGGCCCCTGTGCTGAGGCTCACAGCCAGGCACACAGATGCCCACGCCGTTTTCCCCACTGCAGTGGGGTCTGTGTGATTTTTTGGGGGAGCAAGATGGAGGGAGCAGACAGGGCTGTATTTTCAGGACTGTGGTTTGTTAGGGTGCCAGGAGGATACACCCGTACAACAGCAGGTGCCTTGCCCTGCAGAGAGCAGGGATGGGCAAAGTTCTGGGACCTAGAAGGGGCTGAGCCTCTGATGCAGAAGAAGCACAAAGGATGGCAAACAGGCAGCCATGGGTCTGGCACGCAGAGCTCCAACAGCATCTAGCACAGAGCCCACACTTTCTGTTAATTGGCAGGGCTCTGATCTACAGGCACTTCAATAACTGTTAATGGGCAGCGCCTTCTCGCTGTGTTGATCTTTTGAGTAATTGTTAGTTTAATGAATGATTAAACCATTTTTTAAAGGCACTGCTGTCCATTGCACACATGAATGTAAGGGAATAAATAATTAAAGTGACTTAGTAAAATATCAGAATCACAAATCAGTTTTGAAATCAAAGCACATGGCACTCCACAAAAGGCCTGCTCACAAAAACGCATCTACATTAGTACTTGAGTTTTCTTCAGGAGGGCATTTTTAAGCCTGTCTTCCAGTCTTACTTACTCATCATTTACTGCCTCAGACATAACAAAATACATGCCAAGAACACACCCAAGACACTGTAAAGGCTAATACCAACTCAGTCCTCAGGACCTAACTAGTGTTATACTGAAGCGAAGAAATCACAAAATGTAAGCTGTGTGTACGTGAGAACCTCAGCTGTTTAATTCTACAGATCTGTTCCTATTGGACCCTGTTATCTGTAACATACAGTCAAAGTATTACCGCTCACCCTGGTAACAGGCAGCCCATGTGGAAATTGAGAAAATAAGCTAACCAGTACAGCCCATAAAACTAATCAGGTACAACATCTAAAGCTGACCAGCAGCAAAACATAACCCACTTTAAACTATAAAAAGCAGAAAGTAGTCATAAAATGAATGTAGCAGCACACACAGCAAAACAGAATGAAGAAAGGAAGAAATGTGCAATGTGAGTGACTGCACATTTGGTGTGATCAGCACTTGGAAACATATGGCATCCATAAGTTCCTTTGAAACCTTTTTATCCAGACATGGCAGCGTGGGCAGGCAAAGGGAACCCTCAGTGTCCAGGGCCCCGTGAAACACCATCATCCTGCCCCACAGGTGTCAGATGGGAGGCAACAGGTCGCTTTGTATCCAGATGGTTTAGTCAGCATTATGGCCTTGCCTTTATCTGCGAGGTACATAACACACTCTTGAGACCCACTGGCTTGGTATTGTATACTCCTTGTCCAGAGCTGGTGTGACTGCAGTAAGACCTTATAAGCCAAGGCAGGAGAGAATAGTGTCATCTCTTTGGTATAAGCGGGTATTTACCTTCCCCCCAAAAAAACCCCAATGTCTCTGGCTTGTCAACACCATATCTCCTCTGTACCTTGGCTTCTGACACATGTGCATTGCTGTCCTGGTTTTGGCTGGGATAGAGTTAATTTTCCTCTCAGTAGGTGCTGTGTTTTGGATTCAGTAGGAGAAGAATGTTGATAACACTGATCTCTTTTATCTGTTGCTATGAGGTCAAGGACTGTTTCCCGTTTCTCATATTCAGCTAAGGAGCAGGTGTGCAGGAGCTGGGAGGGAGCACAGCCAGACGGATAGCCAAGCTGGCCAACGGATATAATCCATACCATAGACATCACACTCAGTTAATGAATGGGGGTGGGCAGGAAGCTCTCTGCTCTTCTCATTTCTGTGAGTTCGAATCCTCTCTTGTCCTGGAGTTTGAATTTTTTCAGGAAATTCAGGATTTTGGCGTTCTGTAATTGTGAATCAGTTGTCAGGTGGTAAGAAAAAATGTATTATATATAGTTTTCTTTGCATATTTATTATTATCATTATTAGCAGGAGTAGTAGCATTTCCTTTGTTGTCTTGTTAAACTGTCTTTATCTCAACCCACCAGTTTCCCCTTTTGTCCATTTGTCCTCTTCATCCCACTGGGATGAAGGGGAGGGGTGACCAAGCGGCTGTCTAGTGCCTAGTTGCCAGTCACCAGTTAAACTACAGCAATTGCTTTTCCTGAACATCTCCCTGCAGTTTATATATAGCAAGCTATAGAGACCCAGAGAATCACCCTCCCTGAAGTCAGGAGCAGCATCTGCAGGAAGGAGGCAGAAGTACAGGGCAGTACTCCGTGTCAGAGGAGAATCCTATGATATAGGCTAAAGTGATCCATCCCTGCATTTGGGTCCAGGAAGGGAAGATCCTGAGCTCTGTCTATATTAACACTATGCGCAATAAGAACAGATTTGTTCTTATGACGAGTGTTAAGATTCCACTAAAGTGTGGTAAGGGAGGATTATCACAAGATTTACTTTAAATGTGCTTCCCTGGTCCAGCTGAGGTGCTGACATGCACGTATCCCCCATAGCATCACAAAATTTTACAACCCAGCTCCAAGAAGTTCTCACTGAGAACATTCGGTCTAATACTGATGTTGTCACCTAACATACATAGCAAAACATCCAGCTGGCAACCCCCCTGCATGTTCACATGGGCAATGCAGACAACTTTTCACCAAAAAAAGAGATTGTGATTCTTTCACTGGGTAAGCAGCTGCTTACATGAGCAGCCCGGTCATGCCAAGGAAGCGGACTATCTGAGGGTTATTTGCTCACTGGTACAAGAACCTCGCAAAGTAGTCCATGCCAGTTAGAGTGGTCCCCAGCCCCCTTGACTTGTCTGGCCTCTTTGTTTCAAAGTAGTTCCTTTGCAAACAGTAGAGAAAGTTTTATAATTGTGCTGCTTCTCCAAAGTAAAGCATGACTGCAGCCTAAGGCAACTCTATGTATTTGTGTCTCGAGCAAGAGAAAACCACCAACTTCTTTTCCTGCATTACAAAACGAAAAAAAAAAAATAAACTCTGCGTAAGTTTTACACATTTGCCATTTTTTTCCATCCTCTTCCATAGCCGTTTTTTGGGAAGCGTGAATTAAAATCACAATCTATCAACTTATTGCTAGAACTAAGTTATTTCAAGCTCTGGAGTGCTGCCAAAACTTTTTTCTACTTTCAAAATCTTGTACCACCAGAGGGAGTTCAAAGACAATTTATTCAGCAAGTGTACTCGAGTTTCTGCTGTCATTCATTTTCTGCGTAAGGTGTCTTTCCCTCAAATTTTAATCGAAAGCATGATAAACAGAAGTAGGATATTAAAATAGCTTGAAGAAAACAATAAAACACACACCCACACACACATCCACACACCCCCCAGAGTTTTATAAGTATCCTCTTCAAGTGTATAGTACTCTTAAATACCAAGCGGTATGATGTCTGGAGGCAGCTGAGGACCTATCTCCTCCTGTGCATTCCCACTCCCAGCCAGTCACCCCCGTGGAGGGACTGGACTGGTGGGGGGCACTGAGAGCTGTCACTGACACAAATCAAAGGCAGGTTCAGCAGACAGAGGCCACCTTTCCTTCCTCCCCACCCGGTTCTCCAAGCCAGGACAGCCCTGTGGAGCCCAGGCTGCCTCTGGGCAAGGATTTGGGTGTCTCTGTGCTCTGCTTCCTACTATTTTCATTAGCTGGATTTTTTTCCATAATTTCCCTCTTTCTTCTTCCTGGTTCTTATCACGCCCAGACTCTATTTGGTGATTTGGATGGAGGTTCCCCTTCCCCTCTACACTGCCCTAGGGAGGCCCCATCTGGAGTACTGCGTCCAGTTCTGGGCTCCCCAGTTCAAGAAAGATGAGGAGCTACTGGAGAGAGTCCAACGGAGGGCTACAAGGATGGTGAGGGGACTGGAGCATCACTTCTACGAGGAGAGGCTGAGGGAGCTGGGCTTGTTCAGCCTGAAGAAGAGAAGGCTGCGAGGGGACCTTATAAATGCTTATAAATATCTCAAAGGTGGGTGTCAGGAGGATGGGGCCAGACTCTTTTCATTGGTGCCCAGTGACAGGACAAGGGGCAACGGGCACAAACTGGAGC
>Ga0065711_1051231_pt1 | contig 10465 bp, 4 predicted proteins | sample Hoacrofraction12_FD_59098 | JGI IMG/M metagenome (GOLD analysis project Ga0065711, IMG submission 59098) | Hoatzin crop microbial communities from Cojedes, Venezuela - Epithelial fraction 12 v2 (version 2) | ecosystem: Host-associated > Birds > Digestive system > Esophagus > Crop | place...
CCTGGACAAGGTCCTGTGCAGCCTGCTGTAGGTGACCCTTCTTCGGCAGGAGGGTTGGACTAGATGACCCACAAAGGTCCCTTCCAACCCCTACCATTCTGTGATTCTGTGATTCTGTCAGAACGGGTGCTCCCTCTCCCTCACCCCTTCTTTTTCCTGCCCTTTTACTTGAATTACTGCAAGGCAGGCAAAGGGACCTGAAACCACAAGTCGGAATAGGGTTTAAGACATTGTTTTCAGCGACATAGAAATGACACTCTCCGTATAAATACAAGGTTATACCGAGGTACTTGGTGGAATTGATCCATTGGAGCTATGACCTTGTTGGTGGGTGAGGTCACATCCTAACAATAGGAAGTTCAGCTTTTGATCTGTCCGTTATCCATAACATGCTGGTTTACGTCTATTTCACCAATCATCTTCCATCAGGTATGTTCTGTTTGTGCCTAACCAAAGTACTAATACTGCACTGCCACCACAGCTCTGCAGTCCCCGTTACCGTCAGGGGCTGCCGAGCATGTCAACACTAGTGGAGTTCATCACAGCCCCATCTGAAATTCAGCAATTCCCATGCTAGGTGTGCCTGGATCAGAGCTGACCATCAAAGCCCACTGCTGGATCAAGATTAGTCTGCGCTGGAAGCAATCTCAGTTGCTGACTGAAGAGCATTTTGTGCTGCTTGCAAGGAGGAGGGGAATTTATACGGAAGTTATTTTTTGAGCATTTGGACAGAGGAGAGAGGGAGACTGTAAAAGAGACATCATAAAATCATATCTTTATTAAGCAATTTAGGAGTGATTTATTACTTACAAGATGGGCAATGAAACCATTTTAGGAGTCTCTGTTTTCAATTTGCTTGTACCTGGCAATCAAAAGGTATAATAAATATGTGGGGGGGCATGACTGACAGATTGACTTGCATTACAACTTGCTGGAATTGCATAAATGTTTGATCCAGGCCTAGTTTACCTATGTCAAAAACTGTAAAATGTATGCTTTGTGGAACTGGTGGCAAGCACTGCATACTGGATGGACATGAACTCCCTGTATCTCAAGAGATGCCCTGAGCCTGAAAACACAAACTGGTACCATTTGCCCTTGCGAAAAGGCAGCCAGCACAGTCTGTTCGAGATAGATCTGCCCGGGATTTTTTACAGTTCCTCAGAAATGCGCTTATCTCATCCCTGGAGCCTGTTTTTGGGGAAATAAATTCACTTAAAATGTACACTAACGATTTCCAAAATACAGATAAATTATAAAAAGCTCAGTGTCACAAATCGGGAGAGGTGGTTGCAGTCTATTTTCCAAGATATTTGGGATTCAAATATATGCATGGTGAGGTCTGAAGGGGTATCACAGTGAGCTGAAACCCACAGAAGTAGATTACAAGCTGTTCAGGTTCTTCAGAAAACCCTCCAAGATGTATAATCAGTTTCTTTAGGAAACCAGTGCTTCCAGAAATCTTGCCCACTTCTCATACCTACAAATGCCTATACAACGCAGGAAACAGCTCCAAGGCAAAGGCAAGGAATTTTCTGTAAAACAAATCCTTCTCATAAGTGATTTGGATGAGCAGAGTAAGTTTTAGTATCTCAGTCATTCCTGCTAAATAGTTGAGCTCCAGACTCCCAGACAGTGAAATGTTTTTGAAATCTTCCAGCCCACTCCTGGTTAAAAGAACATAATTTTTAAATTTTTTTATTCTTTTCTTTTAAAAAATTCAGTAGTTTTTCCTTTGCAAAAGGATCGATACAGTATTACAAACAATAATTGCATAAATGAGACCTTGATGGTGAATGCAAACACAAAACCACTTAAAGTGATTTTTGTTCCACTTGATTGTATTGTCTAGTTAGATTTATTACTGGTTTACAACATTTTGGCTTCATTTCTTTCACTTCGGTTACTGTGGCTTCAAAAGATTTTCCTCCCCTACCATTACACCATTGGCATCCTCCAAAAAACTCTAATGTACAAGCTCTGTCCCCAAATTAATATCTAGTGACAGATAATAGCAATGAGTAGTTAGTAATCCTTATAACTGTGGCTTGAAAAACTGCTGAGCTAAGCCATGTGGCCTGAAGCAATAGAGATATGGATTTCTTTGCCTCCAACAGCTGGTAAGCACTGAGCAAGACAACTACAGAAAAGATCTTTTTTTCAAAAGCTTTCTTGCTTGTTATGTTGGGAGGATATCACAAAGACCTGCAAAATCAGAGTTGGTTTAACAGCTTAGCTAATTGTAAGAGGGAATAAAATCCTGGATTCCTGCTGATTGTGGTCTTTGGTGATCATCTGTGATCCTGGATGGATCTCAGGCAGAATGATAGAGTCATAGAATGACAGATTGGAAAAGACCTCTAAGATCACCAAGTCCAACCTTCACCCCAACGCCACCATGCCTGCTAAACAATGTCCTGAAGTGCCACGTCTATATATTTTTTGAACACCTCCAGGGATGGTGACTCCACCACTTCTCTGGGCAGCCTGTTCCAGTGCTGAGGGTGGTACCGGGCTGACTCTGCTAGTGAGTGTCAAATCTAGCAGGATCCTGCCTGGTGCTGCAGAGAGTAGCAGAAGTACTGAGTTAATTCAGCAAGGTCCTTTCTGTTCAGCCACCAGTCAAAGCCAAAAATCATTAATGGAAATGAGCAGCAGGGCCAGATTGTATTGCCCGAGTTACAGGGACAGCTTTGGCCAGTGTACCTCTAACACTGGGACTATGCTGCTTCCAATCCATACCACAAGTTGGCTTAAGCACAGAGGAAACTGAGAAAAAATAGGGTACAAGACATTTCTATGTTAAATGTTCACCCTAGCTGCAGGGGAGGCAAGTTAATAGGCCATTCTTGCTTGACAGACTTTTTATGTAGTATTTGTCATCAAAGGCACATCTTACTGGTTAGGTTCTCACTAGTGTTGATATAAAAAATTATCTTAGCCTTGTCTGACAGTAAATATCGGGATGAGATTTTGCCATGCTGCAAGGATGCCTTAGACTAACTTATTTGTATTTACTTGTTTGGAGAAAAGAGGGGCACAATCTGAGCAGACACAGCTTGGACATTTCCAAAAGTGAGACAGAAGTTCTGGCAACATTTCTCCAAAAAGCTCTGTCATGTTAGTGCTCGTGGACCAGCTTTGTCCTGTTCATTTTATGTGCAAAGCTTTTTAATGCCTAACCTGCACGGGACTCGAGCAAAACCACCTCTGATAGGATGGTGAGGAGGAGAACCACCCTGTCTGGATGAGACACGCTAGCGATGGTGTCATATAAGGCTTTCGTTTAGAAGGTGACCTTGTGCTTTTCAGCATGACTTCACTTCTTGGCGAAGTCTCCAGCTTTACTTCGCTCTTTGAATAATACTAAGCCTTAATGACTGGTGTCTGGCTTTTTCCTCTCACAGTACTGCTCTTGCTGACTAAATGCCCAGAAGACACGTTTCCTTCCTACCTCCCCTTACTGTGTTGCACTTAGCAAGGTTATTTTGTAAAGACCGGGTTGGCTCAACATTCTTGCTAGAAAGTACAGGAGTGCCACCCAAGAGGGAATTGGTGGAAAAAAGTCTACCAATGCCAGATGCAAGTGTTGTAGAGAGAGCATCTCACACTGAGATGCCTTGTAATCTTTGTGCAATGAGGGATAAAACATAACTCCTTTGTCACCCTAGGTAATGGCAGCTTTTAAGTAATACAGAAGCCTTGGAGGAGCAGAATTTTGTTTCTCTTATTGTAATACAACTTTCCAAGCTAAATATGTTTTGTTTTCTCTAAAAATTTAACTTTTATTCTAAAGATCGATGCATGTTCACATCATCAAGGTTATATCTGAAAGTTGTGGTGCTGAAGCTTTGTGCCACCAATGTGTATCATCAGATTGCTGAAGATTGCACACTGCTGGAAAAGGCAGTCTGTAGTGTAGGAAGGACAAGGACACAGAGAGGAGGATTTAGAAAGTTACACAGTGAAGGAGTTTAATTCCAAAATCTTGGTTACCTCAGGAAGTGATACTATACCCCACTGCTTGAAAACAGAATTTACACAGAACAGAGGAGAGTTTGATGCAAAATTCATTGTCAGTAAACAGTTACCCTTAAAACTACTTTTTAACTTGATTTATGAGACAATTGCAAAATAAGAGTGTCTAGTTATACTATATTTCCTCCCACCAAAGAAATCCCTCCAGAATGGGAAATAGCACCTGTTTCTAGGTGAAATTACGGTTGGCTGTGGTTATGTTACATGCCAAACTGCGACAGAAATCTTGCTTATGTCTCACAAATTGACAGCTATTTGTAACTCAGTGACCTCCAACACCAAAGTATCCTGAAATTTCTTGGTATGAGAGAGAGAAAAAGAAGTAAATTATTCTCCACTATCTATGACTTATAAAATGCCAGACAATAGTCTGTGATTGTTGTTATGAAGCATTGATTGTGGGCCAGTCAAGCTCTGTTGTGTTGTACTGGACACCAGCATATATAAGAAACTGTGGAAAAATATTCTGGATAAAGGAATGCAATAGGACAAGCAAAAGCAGAACAGAAAGAATGATGGGGCACATTAAAACAAAGAGAAAACACATACAGCAGTAATTTCTAGGAATCTGTTGATTTTCCAGAGTTCAGATGAGGGAACATCCTGCCACCTGTGTGGCCTGAACCAGCGCACCTTTGTGGGTCACACTGGAAGCCTGAGGTCTAACATCAAGTACTGGATGCATTTGGTCTTTGTATTGCACATTACTTTTTGTCAGTGTTTAACAAAATAACTCCCATGATTTCAACATGCATCTGCTGCTGTCATGGGGCTAGGATTCATGCTGGAGGAGAGCTTAAGGTGGTAGCATGCCCAGCCATCTGCCAAGAGTTACTGAATGCTGGCTAAGACAGCAGAACAGGCAGCGCCTTGGCTCCCCACTTGCTGCGGTTTGTTGCTCAAAATCTGTGAGCAAGCTGAAACCAGCAGTGGTTTATGTCAGTTTGGTGTTTTGAACTGCTGGGACTCTGGGAAAGATGCACTGCTACTGCCACTGGGATAGTAATATCTGACAGAGGCACCAGCATAGGTGCCAATAAGCCCTTAAATCACAGCCACCACAATCTCCTGAGACTGCAAGACAGAGCCCTAATTCTTACTCGTTATACAACACAGGCGCTGGCCGAGACCCACAGAGATGAGTAGGAGTGATTGTTGTACCAAGATGGGGAACAGGGTATGAAAAGAACATCCCAAGGTATTGTAATTAGATTGGAAAGCAAAAGTCCCAGGGCAGGGACACACAGACACACACACACATTCTCCTTGCAGGCTAAGCGGATGTGCTGGTGTTGCCAGTGAACTCTGACCAGCAAACCCATGCCCAGGCAAAGCAAGCAGACGTGGCACAGGTCACCTGGGCAAGCAACAAGTGTTATGCTGCTCCAAGAAGGACCCTGCAGTCCTCCAGGAACATATGTTCAACCTCAGTTTGTTTTGCTCATTTATGCTGTGTTATGCTATAGAAGCAGTGCTGCTATCCATAACTGGCTATGTATTACCATACAGATAACCTCTGACTGAAGCTGGCATAACAACAGAGCAGGAGTCGGGATACTGCTACAGCTGCAAGGGAGGAGGAAGGCAGAAGAGACGGGACTGTGCTGAAGTCTGGTTTCTTCTCCATTAGATGCCCTAAGGAGCCACAACCCTCCCAGCAAATCTGGCTGTGTTTCTTACGCTATAGTTCTCCACATCCACAAGCTGATTTTAAAGGCAGCATTTAGGAAACAGCTTGTGGTCATGTGTGATTAAAAGGTGGGTCATGCCTTCGTGCACACCAGTGACAGAAGAAAGTGTGCATATATGCTCTGAACTGAAAGTTTCCTTTTCTTACATGGCCACAGTCATGTGCATGAATAACTCCCTGCTGGGGAAAATAAAGGAAGGAGCAAGCTCTCCCAGACTGCAAAGCATGGCAGTTCTGTAAAGAAACTGTCTGCATAGATGGTCCTTGAACACCCCCTGGAGACACGTGCCTGACAGAGGGAGGCAGTTCTTGCAGCATCCAAGGACAGGGTGGGAAATGTCACAAAACATACTCTGTGCCCCCTTGATCTCAGGACATCACACTTCTCCAAAGCCAGGTTGTAGCACGGCATTCGGATGTCCCTTGCTGATGCATGAGGTCTCTGTGGGGTTTCAGACCAATCTGCCTTACACCAGTGGGGTGGCCAAAAATGTTCTCAGCATGAGGCTGCCCACCGGTGAGCTGTTCTTTCTGTCTCTTGCTCAGCAGCACTGAAATGCAGCTTCTGCACAGAGGCTTCAACGTTGAGATTGGCAATATGAGATGTAGGGTAACAAGATTCTTTAGCACTAACTCCTCTTTTCTGTCTTCTAAAGAGGAGAGCTGGTTGGAGTTAGCTTATGGCATGTTTTTCTGGACCAAGGACTACCATCAGCTCTATCACTTTGACATCATACCCTTCTCTTCTGTGGGATGTTTGCCAGCATCAAACAGCTTAGTGCTCCCGCTGCATGAAGCAGGCAGGATTCTGTTTCTCTCAGCTACAAGCCCAAATCATGCTGTTCTAATGATTCTGGGTAGATCTTAAAAACCACTGACAATTTTAGAGGTAAAAGTCAGCACGCAGTTGCTGTTACGGAGACAGGTCAATCTGTAGCTGAATTATTTTCTCCTCCACAGAACATCTCAATTTCTTACAGCGCGATACCTCCATCTGGGATGTGGACTGAGGGCAGCTCAGATTAACTAGGCTGTCTTTGCCCTGCAAGCAACTGAACGGTGGTAGTTCATCTCCAGCTGCTACGGTAAAAACAAAGAAACCTTTCACTACCTGCAGAGCTTTTGCATATATGTCTTGTGCTGGCTCTCATTAGTCAGACTTATTTATGTTGCTGCAACTACTCACAGGGAACTTAAGTTTCACTTGCAACCACTTTTAAGGTAGTTTTGTGCTGCCAGAGAGGCCCCAAAGGTTAGTAGCAACAGAACAAAAGCTAAACATGACCTTTGCAGCACCTAATTTACAAGAACCTCTCTGCCTTGGAGGAGAGACCTGTGTGCCTATGCTTCCTACACCGCTGAGTTAATAGCATCTATTCTAGCCTGACTGGGGAGCAGCAAGTCACCTACAATCAGCCAATTCTGCATCCTGCTGCGCAGAGTCGGCCCGTGCCTCAGGCACTGACTGAGGGCTACAGGGCAGAAGCTCCATCTGCTGTCTAGAACACTGTCATGAGGGAAGGCGCCTTAGATCCGTGCCTTATTAAAGAAAACCCAAGTGGAGCAGGAGTTGCTCACTGGTAGGGTTTTTGGGGGTTTGTATGTTTGTTTATTTTTGCAGTTACTGCATAAAAAGCAGTAGCAGTCCTGAGAGTCCTCAGGAATCAAAGGCACCTTCTCAGCTGAATGCCCCATTGACACTACAGACTTTTGCCTCCTCCCCATTTTGGTTAACCTTAAACTCCTTTCCAGCAACGTGACACAGCTTCCACAGGGAGCTGCAGCCTGCTGATTAAGACGCTCTTGTTGGAAATTGAATCCCGGAGGGCAGTTGTCCCACTCCTAAGCAGACACTGTGACCCCTACATCTTGGAAAGGCCTAGAGGCATGGAAAGGGACAGGGCACCAGCTGCGATCACTGCTCTCAATGTCAGCTGCAGGTTTTTGTGCTGCACCCTGTCCCGTCAGTCCAGCAGGCTCAGGCAATGACAGCTGGAGGGAGCTCATCCCTTCCCATGGGCAGAAGCACCCTCAGCTCCCAGATTTCACTAGATTTCAGCAGAAACAAAGTCTACGATCACTTAGCCCAGCCAAGGGAGGAGCACCTTGTGGCACCGGGCAACGCCCAGAGCATGAGCAGTTTTTCGTATCAGACAGGGTAGACCCAGGCACCTTCAAGGCAGTGACAGCCAGAGTGTCAGAGGTATTGCTTTGGTTGTAGCTGGAATTTAAGTGCTGAAGCCTATTCCCATTTGCTGGAGAAAATGAAAACCCAGTCCCTGTTCCCTTTTGGTTAACTGTGCATCACAGCATTATCTTGCAAGTAGTCAGACTTTTGTGTGAAATGTGTCCACAAAAATATGAGTAAATGCTAAACTGTGTGCCTAGGAACTAAAACGGTGAAAGTGCCCTATAGGCATAGCTTTAAATGAAATACCCTCCTTCAGTACTTGCTGTATGCACATAATCAGGTATTCTTCATCTTCTGTTACAAGATTTCCCTGGTTTAATTTTCTCTTTGCTATTGAAACTATTAAAATAAAATGATGGAGCAAGCAACTAGAACTTATAAGTGTAATGTTCAGTTGTTTCCATAACCACAAGAAAATAAAATCTGATGGATCATGTAACAGAAAAATGAAGAAAATCTGAGCACTGTCTCCAGCAGTATTTGCTTAATGAATTTAAGACAGCATCGATGACAATATTTCTTGTTGTTGGTACTTTAGAATGTGATGGGGACTGCATTATGCACAACATAATTCTGGTGTGCGTTTTTCAATACAATTTTAATGAAGAAATGTAGATCTTGGCTTTAAATGAGTGCACTTTTCACTTGTAGATAGAAAGAAGAGGGAGAAAATGGCTTGGGGGAAAAAAAAAAGGAGCATCTTTGATCAGAAAGGGAAGATTATAAAAGGGACCTTTTATGGAATGGGACATTTGGGGCTTCCATGTCCTTTTCCACCTTCCACGATGATCTCTAGTTCTGAAATCTAGTTTCAAATACTTATTAATGAGAACACATTCAGCTGCTGTTGCTTTTTGAAATGTGCTCTTACAGATCTTTTCACAACCGTACTGTCCATTGGTTATATTTCTGCAGAGCTAGGGCTCTCATGCGAATGCATATATTCTTGGACGTTTACATGGATAAGGTAGCTGCTTCTAATTTATTCCTTTGGGCTGATGTAAGCAGGAAACTGAAGCAAAAATCATTGCTAGAATGTCTTAATAAGGTTCAAAGGGATTTTAGTTAAAAATGATATTTTGACTATAAAAAAATCTAGACCAAAACTTGCTCTTTTTTAGTAGCCTCTTTGTCACTGCTACAGATTTTACCACAGGGGGTATATATATGCACAAGTGGAAAATTCATAGTACATTGCCCTCTCTGTTGGAACTGTTGTCTTTCATTAGATGAATAACAGAAATGAATTGTTGCAAGATTGGGTGGGTAGAGAAGGCCATCCTTTTCTTTTGATGTAATACATTTTCCTTTAGTTCCTGTTATACATGAAAACTACATAGGTCAAAATCCTTTCTGAATCTTTTCCCAGAAATGTCAACGGGAAGGGGTTTTTTTGTGTCTTGGTCACCCCAGCTGTGGAAAAATGCAGAAACCTGCTGCAATTCATATTCTCTAACAGCTTATGCTAATTAATGCCAGCCCCAAAAAAAACTAAGGGGATAGAGAGAAGAAATGAATTAAAATAATAAAACTAATACTTATGCAAATAGGAAAGCACACTCCCCAGTGTTTGGCAGGGTTAACATACAGCTCATTTTTTCTCCTCCTTATGTTCCCTTTTGCTTCCCTGTTTTATTCATCTTCTCATTTCTTCCAGAAATCTTGGACTGAGTAGCAAAGCACTAGCACAACTGTTTAAGCACACTGACTGCGTGCATGAAGTAAACCTGCTCATATGGGGGTGCTTTCACTATGCCATGGTATGTGATGATATGTGCCTGTCTCACTTGGGAAACTCCCAGCCAGAAGCATGTTTTGATACAAACAAACGTGTGTTATGATCAACCCCAACCATATTTGTGACTCTTCCCGGGAAGTAAAAATGAAATGTGTGTTTTCACTACATTTTTTCTCTTTTACAGACTCAAGTGTGGCTCTTTGTGTGAAACCACAAAGAGCCACACTTGAGTGGATAGCACAAGCTTAGGAAACCAAGTTGGCATTCCCAGACCTCAGGGAGACTCCTCAACACCCTGTCTTCAGGGTAATCCCATTCTGGATGCCTCCTTCCTTCCTCCACCCTTTATGTAGGGATTTAAGGGTGTTTAGGTAGCTAATGAACATTCATGCAATAAAATACAATAAAAAAGCTTTCTACACTGAGATTGTTAAGGGTTTGGCCATCATTCTGTCTCCTCTTGCAAACCTATGCAAGGCGCTGCATTTGCAACCTTGTGTAACATATCTTGCCTGAGCAAAATAAATGGTGACACCCCACGTGGATGAAGGGCCATCTATTTTAAAGATGGAAGAAACCTGGATACTAGAGTTTTAAATAACTCAATTCATAGCATGGGCGACTTACAATTTGAATTCTGAGTACTCCCATTCGAATCAGACAATTCAATAAAAAATCCTCTAGTAAGTTGTCCTGGGTTTGGCCAGGACAGGGTTAATTTTCACCGGACTCCAGGAAGGGGCACAGCCGGGGGGTGGGGGCTGACCCCACCTGGCCAAACAGAGCCCGGTATTCCATACCATCTGCC
>Ga0065711_1051232_pt1 | contig 10465 bp, 5 predicted proteins | sample Hoacrofraction12_FD_59098 | JGI IMG/M metagenome (GOLD analysis project Ga0065711, IMG submission 59098) | Hoatzin crop microbial communities from Cojedes, Venezuela - Epithelial fraction 12 v2 (version 2) | ecosystem: Host-associated > Birds > Digestive system > Esophagus > Crop | place...
CCGCCCCCCCCCCACCGGAACCCAGCGTGACGTCACATGGTATGGAATACCGGGCTCTGTTTGGCCAGGTGGGGTCAGCCCCCACCCCCCCCGGGCTGTGCCACTTCCTGGAGTCCGGTGAAAATTAACCCTGTTCTGGCCAAACCCAGGACATACTTGTAAGAACCATTGTCTCCCACCTAATCCTCAGTTTAAGAATTCTGCAAAAGCTGAAGCACTCATGGCTTTGTGTTACTAAAATCAGCGATGAGGAAGATTTTACTGTTCTTCAGCCGTGTAAGAAAATCCACATAACTGGATTTTCCCAGTTATTTAGATGTCGTAATTTAAAAAAAAAATAATATGAGAAAACTTCTATATAGATGTAGAAGAGTTCTCTAAAATAAATCCATGCCAATCCACCCGCAGGGTCACATCAAGGTCATTGAAATGAAGTTGGAAACTACTTCAAAATCCCTTTTATTTTATCTGAGATTAAATGATCAGAAATTCCTTTTATTAGTAGAATGGTTCTGCATTTTAATGAAGAAATCTGTATTTAAAAAAGTTGAAATTACTTTTCTGAGACAACAAAACCTTCTAGACAACCACAGATCACAGAGTAAACCGTGTTTTGCTTTTGCTCCCATATGCACCTGTCTACCAGGACTTATGAAAAGCTGCTGTAATAAAAATAAAATTCTCCATACATAATTTTGTATATGAACTAAAGAGAGAAAATAAGAGTGATAGTCATCTACTCCCTGTTTCAGAGCTACAAGCATTTCTCATTCAAGGGACTTCAGCCTTTCAATTCCAAAGTTATCTGTTTCGCTACAGTTATGTGCATATCTAACTGTAGTAATTGCTACTATAAAAATATAAATGCTTAACCAAGTGCAAGCAACGAAACTGACCACTGTATGAACATGAGATTTACAACTTCTTCAATGCATTTTATCAACTCCCCTGCTTGCTTCTGACCTTGCTGAGGTCCATTCATTCTGTGTAACTCTTTTTCCCAGTCTACAAAGTGACACCGTCTCTCTCCCACTCTGAAACAATGAGCTGTTTGGACAGAAAGCAAACTCTGGAAGCTCACAGGCAATGTAAGCATGGATCCTCTGGTTTTAGTAACAAGAATTTTCTCTTGAGGTTCTGGAGTTAATCATGTATTCTCCCACTGCCTTTGGCACAACAAACTAGGAGCTGCTGCTGCCTCTCATTTCATGCTTTCTCACAAAGAAATCTGCATTTCAGCATTCGCAAGAGAAATTTTTGTATATTTTGTAGAAGATCTCAAACTGATCGCCAAGGCTGTAAAATACAAACAGGTAATATTTATAGTTGAGCAGGATAAAGAGACCACTCAGCTGGAACAGACTCCAGTACAAATAAATTCTGGACCAGGTATTACATTACATGTCATGGAAGTCAGTCTACTAAGACTGAATGTTGACAGTCCTGTATGAAGTTCATCTATCATCACATTTGATTACTACTACTCAACAGAATGTCAAACAATTGAAATTCCACTTCTAATTACACCTCAAAAAGGGAAAAAATCTAGTATTTCTGCACTGGACCTGCAGACTTTTTTTTCTTTTTGTAAAGACGTGTTCCAGGTGTTTTTTGTGATTTCAAAGCAGAAAGTATCTCATCCACAACAGTATTGCCTAGGAACATGCCAATTTAACAATTCTAAAGCTGTTCCATGCAAGAATCTGGTAAATGCAAGAACTACTATCTTATGTCCAAGTTCACAGGCTCAAGGACTGCAAGAAGGCCACTACTTACACTACTGAGCAGTTTCTTACATGAATATTTAGTAGCTGCTCAGTGGAATGAGAAAGACCATAGAATGAAATTTTAAAACTAAGGACCAAATTCTGCTATACTTTATTTGCACTACAAAATAGTAAGTAAACTCAAATAAATGTAACTGGTTTTACATATGAACAAAAGAAGCAAATTCCAGTCCTAATTTTTCTTCTTACGTGCTGAGAGCTACCTTTAAAATTTTACTTTTAAAAATGAAGCACATGTAGTTGTCTCCTTGATTCATAATTAACCCTGTAGAATCACCACTCCTGCAGAATGGCTGCAAACTGTCTTATCAATAGCAGGAATTTTCATGCAAAAATCTGAAACAAAGGAGTTTCTGTAGAGGATTTTGGCCTTATGACTTTCAGATGGTGAGGTCAAAAAAGTTTGCCTCAGCTTTCTCATAAGCTGAAGATAAAAGACTAATAAAATAAATAATTTTTCTAAAAATACAGTGATAAGGGAAGAGCTGGTGAAACACAGCTTGCATTGGAGTGGAAAACTAAAATAAAAAGAGGAATGTGATCAAGTACAGAATCTGGGAAATGACAGAAGTGACTTTTTAACTCAAATAGTCCAGTTGTCAAAACAAAAAAAAGACAGGAGACCAAGTAACACAAAAGACCATTGAGAAGTTTAAACAAAAAGAAAGCCCGGTTAAGAAGAGTCAGAAGTGCCTCTACAGATAGTAAACAAGAAAGAGCAAAATATTGGCTTTTTTTCTGTCCTAGACATAGTTTATACCAAACCTATATAAAGACAACAATAAAACAGAAAGAAGACAGAAGCTTCAAGTACATTAGCGAATCTGCAGAAGTGAGCTTTACTGTGCAGAAAATCTAAAATAAAAAAAAAAAACCAAAAAAACCAACAACAAAAAAAAGACAACAGACTGTTCATTTTAACAAGTTTTAATACTGAAGGAGCCAACAGTAGTTGTATTTACATTGCAAAATGATGCAATTGGAGCCTCTTGGAAAAATGACTTCTTGTCTCTCCTCTCTATTGGGGTTTGGGCTATACTGTTCTCACCATCAATTTCTACTTCTTATTTACACTGACACCACCCATTTCAGGCCCCATTAAGTTTCAGGGCCTTGGTGTCAATCTCCTCCTGGCTCACTACCTCCTGTGTTATTCCGTCTTTTTACCCAATTTTTCTTTTTTTGCTTCCTCTTTCGGAGTACGCATGGGGCAACAGAATATTTAATTTGCCAAGTATGGATTTATATCTGTCCCTAATGGGAAAAAAAACAACATAAACACCAGAAGCCTATAATAAAGTACACACGGAAATATTTCCTCAGAATGTTTTTCTAGCCTCCAACAGCTCAGGGGTCTCTAAGACTGGAAGGGACCCCTTGGCATTTAACAACAATTTAATCCTTGATGGATTTTTATTCCATGCTTTTGTCCAGTTACTTTCCAAACTTCAAAAATATACAAATTCCAACTGTAAACAATTCCACTGCTTCAATACATATGTGATAAACTACCATTTTTTCATCTGAATTTCTCACTACTTCTTTCTTCTGATGCCTTTTATTTCATGTACTGGCAAGCACAGTCAACAATTGGTCCATATTTACCCTTTGTGTGTCCCTTGCATTTATAAATCTTGATCATGCTGGACCAGTTGTCTTTCCAGCTGAAGTACAGCCCACTTTGCTGTTCCTATTATGCAACCCATCCCACACTTTTATCATTTGTTGGCTTTCTTTGAATGTCTTCTAGGTATTTGTGAATTTTTGAGGTGTTTTTTTTTTAATCAGAAGGGCTGTGGGCCTGAAAGAGACAGCATGCATGCAAGTAAGCAGATGTGCATCTAACATTAAACTTAATTTTTCAATGCTCTTGGGCACTGAACTGAGGTTTTCATGGAACTTGTTATTATAATCACAAAATCTCACTGCTGATGAGTATAGTACCCAGTTAAGAGCTTGCTTTTTAGAATTGCAACATTAGAATAATTTTTGGTGTATGCTTTCATTATCACTGATCTACAGTGAATTTCCTGTGCTATGCTGATGTCCAGTTGCTAAGCTTCATCGTCTTTCTACCAGTCTTCACAGCTGGGCCTTCTCAGTACCACTCTAAATAACATAAGTGATAAAATTTCATCATGACTTTAACTAGTAAACTCTGTATTACTTCAGAATATGCTGAATAGCATGGATTCACTGGGGACTCCACTGATGACATCTCTACAAACTGTAAAATAAGACTACAATCCCTACAAAAACACACCAGTAACTGCTTCCCAGTTTAATACTTTTTACGAGACAGTTTTTTCTTATGACACGTAGATTTATTGAGGGTATTTGGTGAGGGCATCTGCCAAAAGCAACCTCCGCACACTCCTTCAGTCAGATTGCTTCTGAAGGAGCCATGAAGCAGGTGGGTAAAGAGCTCCAGTAAAGTCTTGAGATGTGTCATATGTTTTCAACAGCTGCACTGGGCTAGCCCAATACTCCTTATTTATCCATGGATTGTCTAATTCTGTCCTTTATCATTTTTTCCATTAATTTATTTGGTATAGGTATTACTGCAGCCTCCCTAGATATGTGGAAGGATAAGCAAAACCATAGCCAATTACATGCAGTCCTAGTGGAATAATCAGGGACTGTGACAATCTTCTACCGTGGAGATGTTCAAACTTCCCGATGACCACGGTCTCGAAGTCTTCACTGTTGACTAGGTGAGATGGCAACAAGGCATGATTGTCCTCAGAAAATTGATGATTCTAGAACTGAACGTAAGTTGTGTGGCCAAAAGATCATTCTGGGATACCTGATCCTTTTTTTGAGACCTTCCTCTTCATCAAGTGTCCTGGAAGTTTAAAGCACTGGTAGGAATGACTTTGCCTCCTTAGAAGTGGCTGCCTCCACACATCATGATGTCTAACACACTGGAGATTAGCACTTTTTCTGACACAGATACGTTACTGGTATGCCAGGCATTTATAGGCATCTAGATCAACAACATAGATCCATGAAAAGTCTTTAAAAGTCACACCCTGGGCTCCAAGGAAGCTGGTCAGGAAAATAAATCCCATCTCATGGATGGAAAGGTGAGGATGGAGAGAGAGAGGAACAGCAAGAGAGATCACAAGCATAATCTTAAATCAGATATCAAAATCTCAACTCACTGGAGGACTAGTGCTTGGATCAGCACAAGCATATGCTCACAAACACTCACCACTACTCAAGCAAATCTAAGCACACAGTGGAAGCTGAATTGAACAGTAAACCTCATAGGTTAAAAATCTGCTGTAAGAAACCAGATTCTAGCTGACAATACCAATTTTCATGTAGCAAAGAAAGTATAAGGAAAATAAAATAGATGTGTCAGAAATTGTGAAGGCATGATGGGAAAAGAAAATGAGGTGTTGAATATTTGAATAACAGCAATGCTGTGGTGAATGTATAAACAGACAGGATGATTTGCTGACATTATGCTGCTGACATTATTATGCCCATTAACTAGTAGAGCAGTGCATCAACAAAGAACCAACAGCCCCAAACCATGCCCACTCCTGCACAAGCACGCATACCATCCAGATTTACAGTGAATTAAGCTAGATGCAAAAATTACACAGCCTGTGCAGATGGTAATATTACAACTGGAATACTCTAATTTCATGAAAATATACTCTACTCTTCTGAGATGTTTATAAAGTACTTTTGACTACAAAATGTCAAGTAATTACAGATTACTAGGTATAAATGTTATGAATAACACACGAAGAAAAAGCAAAATAGTTAAAAATGAACTACACTTTATGCCCCTTCCTGACTGTCTGAAATTGTATTTCTCTTCACTGTTGGCTAGATTGATGTCAGCTTAGAATTACAGAAAAACACCCACAGGTTTCACGCATCACCGTACATTCAATCTGAGGGTTTTTTTGATACTTGAATACCAACATATTAATACCTCCCCCACCTCAATTCTCAAAATCAAGTGTGGAACACTTTTCAGTATTTTTTAGGGAAGGGTAATTCTTTTTCTCTACAACTATACAGCATAAGCATAATGATCCCCAGGAGATTTTAACTGACTATTTAAAAAAGAAAAACAAGATATCAAGTGATAGAAGTAATCCATTCAGGTTTCGGATAGCAGATACTTGGATTTACAACAGCCCAGAAACAGTTATACATAAATAAAACTGATTCATGTTATTACCTGCTTCTGATAAGACAGTAAGTACTTGGGATAGCTTGCCTACATTTTTATATGTGTGCTTGTCACTAGGTTAATTTTTTCAGCCTTTTTTTGGTGCTGAAGGAGTAGACGGTCAAATGGGTTTATTTAGCCATCTGTTCCCACTATGCTATGCTTATCTCCCCATAAACAGAAGTAACTTCACCCACAGAGCTGTGATTGCTTCGTATAATATACCACCAGCCTAACTGTGCCAAGCACACCTGCTGTGCAAACCAGTTCGTTCTTCCCTCTGAACTAATTGCAGCCACTGCTCCAAGTTAACTTATCACCTTTGCAAACCACAACAGCTGTTGCAAGAAAACCTGCAGTGCTTACTCTACTGCTTGCGGCCTCTTCCACAGTTGTGGCTATCCAAAACATCCTGGGATAATGTGCTTCTCTAGAGGGTGCCAGCTCACCAAGTGCAAGACAAAATCAATGTAATCATATTAAAAACATAAAAGTCACCTTAAGCCATGCATCTCATAAGCTTCTGCTATAAAGTTTGTCCAAGCTCACGCTTTGTCATTTGTAAAAAATTCAGAAAATAAGAATGATTTCAGATCAAGGCATAAATTTAAATCCTTCTGATAAGGTCAAATATGTTAGATTCATAAATGTATTTCCTCTGGGACTTTCCCTAAGATCTCAACTGATATTTCTTCAAAGATTCTTTTCAAAGAAAAAAGTTCTGCTGACTGTGCTGTTGATTAAAAGAGCTTTTTATCGAAAATCTTTAGATTTTAACACTAATTTAAAGCAACAACAAAGTTTATTAAAATATCCTACAGTATCTTTAAAATCATTCAATATAGCAATTTGTATTACCCAAAATCAGTGAAGCTGTGAAGGAACACAATTAAATGTGATCTTCTAAATGCCTTCAATTTATTTTATCTTTGTAGTATATCTTGCAATTAAGAACTGCTGATCTCTTCATTAACAAAATAGCTCTTTTCTACCTAAAGAACATTGATTAAAAGCTCAAATCACCATTTGTTGAAGAACTTCAGTTATAACAGTTTCTTTTTTATTTACAGAAAATCCCTGCAGGAATCTTTTTCTCTCTTTTCCTTTAACACCCCCTTTCTTTAAATATTGTCTTCTCTACCTCATTGCCTTTCTGTGACAAAAACATGCCTTTTTAAATTCCAAATATAATGACATTCTACTCATTTTCCTCTTCCAAAACTGCGTTATCAACCCAAAGTTTCAAAACATGAACCAAAACCTCCTTATTCAGGCAGGGAATCACTTACAGAGTATTTCAGTATGAACTATACTGTAGGAAAATAGGAAATAATGTAGAAATAGGAAAAAGCCAGAAAAACCCTAGTGTTGGCCATGGTGTCTAGCTCAGTGAGAAAGATGAAACAAAACAGTCACCATGTGAATAAAATTTAATCTGTTAAGAGTGCTGGTGTTTGCTTAGACAGTTTTATTGTAAACTTTTACCACTTAACTGCTGATTTTACTTATTTAGAAGTCATAGTGGATTGTACAAGTACCTCTAGTTCATTTCAGCACAAATAAAAGCAAACTTAGTTTAATACACAGTTGTGTAGACAGTGCTTAAACGCAGCCTTTGCACTGCTCCATGCTCAGCTCGTGTCTTCATTGAGCACTACCTGTCTCATAGATGACTGCTTGCAGTTACAGCACAAGTTCTGACTGAGCACTGTACTACCACGATGGCACAAGCAAAGCTGAAATAACCCTCAAACCACTAAAGATAACCTTTAAAATTGATCTAAGAGACAAAGCCGGTTAGGTCAGACTTCAGCGTGAGCAAACATTTTTTAATTCCTGCAGGAAGCTACTTTTGCATTTGAGAACTCCAATAACATCATTAAAACAGCTCTATGTGATTTGTATAACAACAGGTATCAACTCACACATAAAATAAAAATCAAACTAAAGATTGATTTTAGCTCTGGTATAATTAATAACAATCAAACTATCCATCATAGTTCAAAAAAATTAATACACTTCTCAAATTAGTACTTCAAGAGTCACTAATTTTCATGTTGACTTAGAATTTAAACCCTTTAAAATAAGAGCTGCAATGCAATTCCAATAAAAATAAGGGTAGAGACAGCAGAATATTATTTTCCTTTAAAAAAAGATCAGTTAACTAGTACAGAGTATTAATACAGACGGGCTGTAACTGCAACTGTTGAAGGCTGCGATCCATGCAATGCAGAATTCAAGTACGAACAAAGAAGCAAATGTGCTAGGAATGCTTTTGATATTCCTGCTGTCTGCTCATATTTTTCCCCAAGAGCTTAGAGTATGATTTGCATCACTGCTTCATAACTCAATGTCTCAGAACTTTCTCAGAAACAAAGGCTGTGGCTCACCCCCGTGATAAACAATATCCGACAATTCACTTTTATGAAGTCCTGAAGCCTCTACATAGGTGCACACTGCAAGGGAGTGAAGGTACACAGTAGCCTGCCAACAATTAGCATCTGCAAGACTGATTCTTGAACGTTCAGGGCTATTGTGTAGTTACATGTTTTAATCCATGTTCATGTACAGAGGGCTCCAGATTAACACTGCCATGCTTACCTTTGCTCCTAGAGCTACAAAATTTTGTGCAAAACAAAACACTTTAAAATCCATAAAACCGTTATGGGCAAATTAAGTTTCTACCAAATCACATGTAGATGCAATTTATACCAAATCTTTCTGGTCTAATAACCTCCTACAGTAAGAGTACATATGTTTGTAAACAGCAAATGTTTTTTTAATTTCCTGTAGTACACAAATACATTTTAGTATCTTAGTGAAATCCAAATAGTCAAGTAAATCTACAGTACAGTAATAAACTGGGTTTTACTGGATTTTTTTAATACTTATTAAATATCAGTAGTTCTTACAAAATTATGAATGTTTTGGAACAACACATTTCACACAAAATCAAAGAACGAAAGAAGAAAGCTTAAGAAGACTATTAATTCTAATTGGACTTTTTAGAATACCTATTCCAAACATGTAAAACACTAACATTCTCTCTGCCTGCCATTTTGTCATTAATATCATTCCCCCCTTAAAAAGCAACTCCTAGTCTTTAATGAAGAAATACTACCATTGTTTTAGAAAAAAATATGTATCCAGACAGATATGTAAAGACAAGTATAAGTATCAACTATAGTGGGAAAGATAAGAATATCCAGCAAATGTTTAATATATCAGTTTTGAATATTGAAGCTCATCTCTACAACCATCTAGTGGTACTACCTCACAAAGCAAAAAACACTTTGTGCAGCACAGTCAATATCGCTGCTCACTTTTCCAACAGTTTGTTGGCACAGTATCTTACTTTACTGTCACTACTTTATTTACTCATCCTACCACTTCAAAGTTGTTTTCAGTTCCATTTTGCATTAGGCAGGATTTCAGAATTTCAAAAGAATCAGTTGCATTTTAAATCATACATAATTTTTCTGTCTATTAATTTAAAAAAGCAAACATTTTATCAGCCTCGGGGGTATTAACTACATTTTACACTCCACTACAAGGCCTAAAACAATTTAGGGAGGTAAAATGACTAAATGCAGATGTATTTAGTCCATGTCCCTTTGACTTTCAGTAAATGCTCAGACCACATGAACATTTATATAGCTAGGTTCAATCCAGTTAGTACTTAACAGCATTGGCTTAAGCCACTGTTTGTCAGGATCATAACCACACTTCTACAGCACATGCTGTGATCACACACTGCTGTGGTAAGATTGCTCCTGAGATTTATATAAGACAGACTAGTTTAAACCGATTGCTTCAAAACAATCTCAAGGACATAAGCACATTCAGGAAAACAACCCTCTCAAGTGTAATGCAGATATAATTCTAAGACTCAAAGTGTCAACACTTGAAAATGGAATTAAACACTGGAGTCTCTTCAGACTTGAAGGGTGCATCATCTTTAATACTTGACTATCGTCTCATCTAGCACTGCAATACTTCTTGTCTTTTCATTCTGGAGAAGAGAAGGCTCAGGGGGACCTCATCACCGTATTCCAGTACTTGGGAGGGCAGTTACAAAGAGGAGAGAGGCTCCCTCTTCACAAGGAGTCATGTGGAGAGGACAAGGGGCAACAGGTATAAGTTGCACTCTGAGGGGTTTCATTTCAATATAAGAAACGTTTTTTACAGTAAGAACCACCAATCACTGCAATAACCTCCCCAGGGACACAGTGGAGTCCCCATCACTGAAGGTTTTCATGGTGTGACTTCACAAGGTGCTAATCTCAGCCAGGTTTTCCTTCCCACAAAAGGGTGGACCAGATGATATTTTGTGGTTCTTTCAACCCTGGGCTGTTCTATGATTCACAGAATCACAGAATCACAGAATCACAGAATAGTAGGGGTTGCAAGGGACCTCTGTGGGTCATCTAGTCCAACCCCCCTGCCGAAGCAGGGTCACCTACAGTAGGCTGCACAGGATCTT
>Ga0065711_1051233_pt1 | contig 10464 bp, 4 predicted proteins | sample Hoacrofraction12_FD_59098 | JGI IMG/M metagenome (GOLD analysis project Ga0065711, IMG submission 59098) | Hoatzin crop microbial communities from Cojedes, Venezuela - Epithelial fraction 12 v2 (version 2) | ecosystem: Host-associated > Birds > Digestive system > Esophagus > Crop | place...
CCGCCTGGACAAGGTCCTGTGCAGCCTACTGTAGGTGACCCTGCTTCGGCAGGAGGGTTGGACTAGATGACCCACAGAGGTCCCTTCCAAACCCTACCATTCTGTGATTCTGTGATTTAGCTGGCCAGCTGGGCAAAGTACTTCATAATTTGTCATCATTTTTGGAAGGAAGCAGCAGAACTTCAGTTCATTAAACATCTGTCCCAGTGCTCTACGCGAATCTCATCTGTGCAGGCCAATTTACTTTGCACTGTCTCCCAAGTATTGGGAAAGAAATGCACATTTGAACAAACAGAAGCATCAGAAACATTTTTTTTTTTCCTTCCTTTAACCCTAAATGTAGTTTGCAAAAGGCTGAGGGAAGACTTTTTTTAAGCCCAAGTACCAGCCTATGCACTTGTTTTCCAAAGTAAACGACATTTAGTATCTAAAATCATGTATTTCTCATAACTAAAAAGACATTATTTATCAAAGCCACCATTAAAAATACTCCCAAGAGACCATTAAAACTGAGAGAGAAGAAAGAAGGGAAAAAAGCAGCAAGCATTACCCCGCCAAGGGTTTTTCACCTGGCAGTATCCTATTTTGGGGTTCCTGTGTGCGTACGCCGTGAGCACCCTTCTCAGGGCAGCTATCCCCGTCTCGCTCTGGAAAGCGGGGTGCTCGGGCAGCGAGCGGTGGAGGTCGCGCTCGATCTCCTCCGTCGCCATGCAGCACTTCCCCATGGATGCCTCCACCAGATGTACGTAGTAACCGGGATGCGAGGCGAGATCTGTCACGGCGTCTGAAGGCGGCAGGAAGGGAGAAAGACGCAAGTGGATTAGGACGATGCTAAACCTAAATGTTGTGGGAATCTGAGCAAGTGAGATGGTTTCCCTGGAGGTCCATGAATTTGGTGAATCTCCAGACCCAAAAGAAATAAAGTCCTAGCAGGATACGTGTCTTTAGAACAAAATAAATGTTAGCAAAGCCTGTATGATGCAACGGAATTCAAAACTCCTCAATATTGACATTGAGCAGAAAACTTCCCCAGGAGAAAGTATGATTGGGAGAAATGTACTTGGTGCTGTTCACACCCTCCACGGAGCAAAAACTCCACTTTTCACAAATGTTTGAACATGTCGTATGCTGGATTAAGGACTAAACTTTAGCTCGTATTGTAGGCACATTCTGGCTCTGCCAGATCTGTAGGTGAAACAAGTTGTTTTTTCCATCTCCAGTTTCTATTACCCCTGCCAATGTTCAACAAGAAGCAGGAGCAGGACTGCTGACTTTAAGATGTCATTATTTTGCAGTAATTTGATTTGTCTAGGGTTAAATCAATATTTGTGCTACAATCTAATTGTTCCTTGAAGACAAACATCATTTTATGAAAACATGACGTTAATTTTAAATTACACAGACGAAGCAGATGTTACTTCAATTCTTCTGCACATCATGTCACATTATCCAGAGATAAAATTTTTAAAGATCTACCTAGGTACCTCCTTACACTTATTAGTTCAGTAGCTGATCATCTCTCTTCTGTACGCACTATCATAAACTCCATGTAAATGACATTTAATTACCCTGGGGAGATTTCCTGCCTAAATGTTTCGCCATGTTCAGAACCAGATGATGCCTACAGCCAACATTTCTAAGAGTGCCCACCTGAGAAGAGCAGCCAGAGTTTGCCTCTTAAGGATTCAGGGATCCCCATTGCAACAAGTTTTCTGATCTTCTCTGTGCGAAACATGCACACGGTTCTGCCATATTCGACAAAATGGTCATCCCACAGACTCTCCTTGATTTGCTCCCTGGACTGGGAATAAAAAAGTATCTTTTAAAAGAATAAATCACGTGCATGTGAGAAATGGTAAACAGCAACATTTTACATATTAGAAATTCTTTAACGTATTCCCCTTACTGATGGATACGTGAAGTCTGCTCTAAGGACAACAACTTTCCCAATTTTGCATATGGAATTTCCCACACAGGGGCGAGCAGAACTGATCAGGCAGGGAGACAAATTATAAATATTCACCAGAAAGAAATGGAGGGGAGGGAGAATAAAAAACTCCAAGCAAATAGAAAAGCCGTTACCCCATATCTAACTTCTCCAGCCATTGCAGAGTTAATTTTACTAAAAATGAGTATCTGTTTGAATGTCACCTCTAGCTTGTTTTTTTCCTAAAAAAACCCCAAAACTCCTACAACCTCCCCAAAATGTTACATACCTTTCCAAAATCAAGGCCCGCCATTCCTGACTGATGAAAGTCCGACCTTAGTGCTTCTGCATTAAGCAAGCAACTGCTCTCCTTTCCGCATTCGCTTCCCTCCTCGCCTTGTGAAGCCTCTGTTCCCAGACACGCAGGCTCACCGTCCCTAAGCACGCACGTGGATCCAAAGGCAGGAGTGTTCTGCAATGCAGCACCACAGCAGGAATGACCGAGAAGACATTAAGAACTATGTCCTCAACTGTCTTCAAGACACAGAGCTGGGTTAGCCTTTGCCTTCTGCATCAAAACCTTTCGCACCTTTCAGGATAAAAGGCCTTACTCAAGACTTTATTCAAATTATCATTCATTGGTATGCCAGAAAAAGGGTTGCTACTTTAAAACAAAAGTTGCTGTTAAATTTTTAGTGTCCTGGATGAGAAACTACCAAACAATCTTCTACTTTGGTCAGGATTTGAATAACAGAATCAGAAAACAATTTAGGTCAGAGGGCACCATCTTTTTCAACCACCTGCTCAAAGCAGGACCCCTCAGATGAGGTTGCTGGGGACCATGTCCAGTCAAGTAGCTCCAAGGAAGAGGAGTCCACAGCCTCTCTGGGCAGCCTAGTCCAGCCCTGCCCACCCTTGAGGGGAAATCTTTCTCTTTTCATCTATTTGGATTTTCCCTTGCTGCATCTTGGGACCGTTGCCACTCGCCTTTCAGCTGGCACCTCCAAGAAGCGTCTGGGTGCACCTTCTCTGTAACTTCCCATTAGCTCGTGGAAGACAGGCTGAACAAGTCCTGCTCCCTCAACCTCTCCTGATAAAGCATGTGCTCCAGCCCCTGACTGTCTTGTGGCCCTCCACTAGACTTACCCCAGTTTGTCCATGCTTTTCTTATGTGGTGGAGTAAAGTCAAAACTGGACACGCTACTCTTGATCAGCCTGAGAAGCGCTGAACAAAAGGGAACAGCAATGTCCCTTGACCTGCTGGTTATAGTCCTGCTAGTACAACCCCATATGCTGTTCATCGTCTTCAGTGTAAGAGCACTGCTGACTTACATGCTCAACCTGTTGTCCACCGTGACCCCTCCATCTTCTCCAGAAGGCTGCTCTCCAGCCAGCCCTCCCACCCCCAGTCCCTCCTGTTGCACAGGGTTACTCTGCTAGACTTCGCACTTGGTTTTGTTGAACCTCATGAGGTCTCCATTGGCCCACTTCTCCAGATCATTGAGGTCTCTGTGAAGGGCAGCCCCGTCCCCCAGCGTATTCACTGCTCCCCCCAGTTTGTCAATCACAGCCGTGCTGAGGGTGCACTCCATCCCATCAGGCAGGTCATCAGACATCAGACAGCACCGGCCCAAGAGCAACTCCCTGAGCAAGGCAGGACAACAGACCAATGGATAAACACATTGAATTCATCAAAAAGCCCCAGAAGTTCAGTACCTGGTTCTTATTTTGCAAGTTGTTCCAGTGCACTGGGTTGCTGGAGTTCGCTTCTTTTAGCCTCCGGAGCAGGTTCTCCACCAAAGTATCCCGGTCCTTCAGCTCAATGAACTGAAAGGCCATCTTGCTCCTTATGCTAACAATGATGGGATTAGGGAGAAGGCTTGTGTCCTCCATCTTCTCTATACTGATTACCTTTTCCAGAAACATTACAGAAAACACATTATGCACCACATCCACAGAATCATGTTCAAATATTTTACAGGTACCAAAATGTACAAGCACAGCATTCATCTACACACACCCTTTAAACAAGGTTATTCATATTGGCTTTTCTTGATCAGGCACATCCTACCACCTGAAGTTTACGGTCTCATTAGAAGCTCTAAGTAGGCACCAAAAAGTATCCCATGTGCTTTTTTTTCTTTTTTTTAAATGACTTTGATGCCCACTTCTGGAGAGTGGACTGAGGGGAAAGAAAGAAAAAGGAGTGATGATTAAAACAAGATTTGGAAAAGGATCAACTTGCTCAAATTCTGGGGGATGAAGGAGGAAATTTACTTTCACGCTCCTAAGGACAGGGGGAAAACAGTTGTTTTGTTGTTTCTGATTAACAGTGTTCTCTCTTTGTTTTCTATTTCTGTAGCAGTAGAAGAAAAGTTGCTAGCATTAGGATATTTTGATGTTACTCTGTGATTAGTCGAGGATGAAAGGAAAGCTTTAATCAGAAGATCATAACAGCCTTGTATCCACAGCAGATCAAGCAGGTGTTTGCTGACAGCTCCCTTCTCCTCTTCTACTCCCACCACCTTCCCATGCATCTTCAGCCCCATTTAAATAAGTCTCTGATTTCACAGAAATGTAGCAGCTCATCGCTGCCTCCAGAACATCCCCTTCTTCTCTCTGTCCTATGGGTTTGCAAGGCATCCACAGGTTTGCTAGAGTTTGTCTATGGAGGGAGAGATTCAACACTTCTAAGTGTTGTTCCCAGGCAAGGATGCTTTTATATTGCCAGAAGGGTCCAAGCCGAAGTCTCCATTCACATCAAGCTGGACATACGTGTTTGTGGAGCTGGGAGGGAAGCACGGACCAAGCAGACTCTGCTTTTGCAGCACCCTGTCCTGCTGCATTACGTGGCCATACTTCACTCTGAGGATCACGTTGAGTTACCCATCCATATTTTTAGGGGTTTATGCCATAATGAGTCCTAGAACAAGCTTCACAACAGTTGTGTAAGCACGATACACACGACCATCCTACTCTTTTTCGTCAAATGATAGTTGGCAGATAAGTCAAGTGACAGTGGATGCTTATGGTAGAAAAAAGCAGATACGGACCCAAAATGAAACAAACAAACAACTCTACCTCTCTAAGCGGGATGATAACATTGCAGCAGCCATTTTCTTTGCTGGCAAAACAGATATAACTGTCTGAAGTATACATCCTTCCTGCTGTGTGACAGCGACTAAACGGCGTCCAGAGAGAACAGTCTACAACTTCATGCAGCTTCTCCTTCCTGGGCAATCTGAAGAAGGCCCGAAAGAATTCATTCTGCGCTCTGGCTTCAAGATCCCTTAAGAGAAAGCAGGAAGAGGGAATCACAAGACCCTGAAAGCCAGGACACCCAGCGCAAGGCTTGTTTTCTTGTTAGCCTCACCAAGGGCGAGGAATACAGAACAAAAGCACTGTGCACAGCAATCTTCATTGCCTATGTGAACATGCAAAACACCGACTTCGAAACACAAAAAAGAATCATCACCAACACTTGCTTGTTTAACAATAAGATCGAAAGCAACTACTGTAGTGACTAAGAAAGGAAAGGACATTAATATAAATCAGTTTGTTTGTTGGGGTTTTTCTTAATTAGTATTTAACCATCCATTTTCTATGGCTGCTGTACCACTTTCCACCCTCAAAGAGTTACAGGTTTCAATGCCCAGGAGATAACCAAATCTTTCATCTGCTGAACATACATTGAGCAATGGAGATTAGCTTTATGTTCCTTGTTGCCCTTCCCAGTAGCGTTACCAAAATCACTCCAGGGATTTGCACCTGCATTTGCTCGACGAGTACTTCCAAAGGGGTCAGTAACAGAAGAGTTAATGATGGTGGCATTTACATCATCGCATCCTTGACTTCCAGATATATCAGCCTCTCAGAGCCCTCAGAACAGTTGAAAACACAAACCACTTTCAGGTCACTTACAGACTCAGCTGGGAACAACAGCACCAACTACATTCAGTTTGAAGTTGGCTTCCCTCCAGTCACCGATCCACATTTATGTGGAAAGAAAAAGTTTAAATAAATGAAGCTTTCCTTACTGAGCTATGGTTATACAGACTTGGCTTTGGGGATTATTTTTTTTCTCGTCCTTTTTTAATGAAGAAGTCTGCTGTAATTGAGAGCTATGCAATTACATTATAAACAGGCCATGGCTATTAGCTCAGCAACAGCAGCTCCAGAAATGTTAGGACTTAAATTCTATCATTTTCTCTACTACAAGTAATTTTTTCCAAACATGATTCACCTTGAGGGGGGGGAAAGGAAGGCAAAAAAAAAAAAACAACTTGACTTTGTTCCATTGCAAGAACTCAAAGCGTGGGCTGCAGCACACAGGGAGTGGCACCTTGGTGCTGTAAATCCCCTCTCCACTCCTGCCTTCACCATCCTCTTCGGCAGACACCCTCCCCCTACCCCAGCCCTGCTATTTCAAAATAAGTCGAGACAGATGAAGGCTCTGCTTCAGTAAGTAAATCAGTTGGGGGGGAGGGGTTTACTTCAGCTTAATCCATAGAAAAAACTAAAGCCATGTGAAACAGGGAGGAAGACAATCGAGAGCAAACCGAGACCTGAGAAGGGTGGATCTGCATCTGCGACCAACAGAAAAGACAGAATGCGCTCAACCAGCGTTCGGCTGCTGTTTCCTTCTCAAGCATTATCTTCCTTAATAAGATTATCCAAGGAAAACAGACAAATCGTCTCCTGTTTTTTCACAAAGAACAAAGAGAAACCCTCTTTGTGAAGGACGACAAAAAGTTTGCTTCCCGAGTTTAAATTCCACAGCGAGAGCAAGTCTGATAAGTGCCCGCAGCGATCTGCTATTGTGACAAAGCTGGATCAGGATATGCCTCCTAGTTAACTCACCACTAAAATATTTTCCATTTCTGCACAGCACAGATGAATGCTGCTGATAGCATCTGCAGTCAGGTCCGGGTAGAGCTGTGCTCTCCTGCTATTGTGCTGAGAAGGTAAGACCCCTCCCTGGATCTGTCTGGATGTGAAAATTTCTACACCTTTATGTGGAAAGAGGCATTATATAGAAGAGTGGGACCTCTGCTGAGGCAGAGGTGGTCTGTTCTTTAAGAGATGACCGTTTCCAATGCTCCAAAATCCGCAGTTTCTGAGTTTTCAGGACTTTGCTGCTTCTCTTGGGGCTGCAGGCTCCAGGTGTGGGGCCGTTCAGACAAGAAGCCACAGGTTTTTAAGCCGAAGAATGACATTTCCCGTATCTGAAATGGAGTAAATTCGCCAAGCATTGCGCCCAGCCCTCTAACCCCGTACCAGGGGAAGGCTGCCAACCCCAACATCCCTGGAACTGCCTGTCCCCCCGTGACAGGGTCCCGCAGGGCCACCGCAGAGACCACACCACAGCCATGGCTGCGCAGGGACAAGTGCTGAAACAGGGGCCAGCCCACCAGCGGGAGGTACCCTGGAAAGAAAAATGCTAGCACGGGGATGAAATGCTGTCAGCACCTACTGCTGTGGCTCAGACAAGAGGTTTCATTAGAAAGTGGCACAGCGTGAAAATATTTCCTGTTAGGCAGGCATATTCAAGGGCTTAAAGCAATTGCTTCCCTTTGTAAATACAGCCAAACAAAATGAGAGCTGGTTAAAAACCCCCAAACTCTGTAACTCAAAAAAAACCTCACAAACGAAATGAGCTCCTAAAACAAGACAGGACTAAACATGACGTTTAAACATGATACAGCAAAGATGCAGCGACTGGCCCACATCACCATGTCCCACAGCTTCCATTCTGAGTTTCACAATACCTCCAATGCCAAACAGAAATGCAACCTTTCTACCTGCGGCCCAATCTGTTTGAAATTTTCTCCTCTAACTTAACAATTTCCATATTGGTTTGGTTTTTAAGCAAATCCAGCGTGCTGAGCCGTACCTAAGAAAAAGAAGGAATGCTATCGTTACATAAAAATCGTGTTTGCCAAGTGTTTACACATGCAGCAGAAGAATAAAAGGCGAGAAGATGCAATCGCCTTGTTCCCTACTTTTCAGAAAACTCAGCAATTCTTTCCAAGAGCAGTTCCCGACTTGCACATTACGGGATCCTGGACTGCCTCCAACTCCAGCACTTCAAAGTGAATGGCAAGTCTGAACTGTGATAACTCCTTGTGTGTGACCCCTACACTACCTTCCAAGAGTTTTAAATTAAAGGAAATAACACACAAGACTAACAAAATGCCTAAAAGTATCAGGACACTTCAAATGACATCCTCGCTGTCAACTGTTTTTATCTGCTTTAAATCTAACAAAAGTTAACTTTGCAAGATTTTAGCTCGCTGAGTCACTTGCTGCCTATCTAACATCGAAACAGACTGGCTGGCCTCTTGCTTTTAGAGACCAATTACTAGACTCTTCTTGCTATTCAGACTCCAGCAAGGGACAGATTTTGGAAATAACACATCCAACTATACACATCTTGTTTATTGGAAGAACTGCTAAATTCACGTGACAAGAAAGGCAAGCCAGGAGAAGTTACGTGAGAAGAACCAACATGGACTTGTCAGGACAAATGTAAACCCAACCCTTAGGTAACAGGAACACTGGACTTGTTGGTGGAGAAGATGCAACGGATGTTTTAGCCAGTCTTCATGCAAGTCTTGGTATTTCTTCACATGGGAACGAATAAAACAGGATTGAAGTGAAAAGCTGCAGTACCAGCTGAAAAAGACTACCCCAAAAAGCAGCCCTCAAAGGCTCCCTGGTACGTTGGAAGGCTGTATTGAGAGGACCTCCCTGGGCATCTGTCCTGGACCAGGTTCTGTACAACGCCTTCATCAGCAATCTGCATGATGGATCAAGTGACTGTTGTTATTAAACTTGCACACGACGTGAGGCTGGCAGAAGCTAACGAGCAGAAGAGCAGGATCGGATTCAGACTGATATTCACAAGCTTAAGGGATGGCGTGGAAAAAAGGCAATACAAGTATTTTCAGCTGTACGCCATAAGCAGCACAAATGCAGCATGCAGATAACTCCACTGGCAGCCATTCAAGAAAAAGAAAAGACGAAGTAGGGGTTATACGGAATCACGAGTTGAAGATGAGCCAACAGCCTCACGCTGGCAGGAGGAAGAGGAGCACCACGCTGGGCTGCCTTTCGCCAGGCAGGTGCAATAAAAGGAGGTTCCTTCTAGTCCCATCCTCTGCGTTGCTCAAGGTTTACAGCATTCTCGGGTTCCCTCGGAAGGAATTAATGTGGACTGAAGTGACATTTACGATTCAAGATATTTCAAAGAATTTCCATTCTGCTTAGATCAGTGTTGAAAACCTTCTTTGCCTTTACATGAAGCAAAGCCATCCTCATTGGCAATTCACAGTTAGACGTGAAGAAACCAAGGTGGTTAGAGCCTGGAGAAACTTATCATACTTTCAAAACCTTACTGACACCAGCACTAAAGCTTTTTAATTGCCTGTTCTGCTCTGGCAAATTTCCTCATTACATTCGAGGAATGCAATGGGTATTCTTGCATCCGGAAAGAGATGGAAATAAGAAGTACAAGAAACCTATACCAGAGATTTTAGTGATCTTCTATTAAAAAAGAAAAAATAGTTACTGTATGTTCCAGTAAAATTGTATGGCACAGAAATATACCTGCAAGAAATGGAATTTGTACTTATCAAACACCTCAGCTTTACTTTGCTTTTCATGGCAATTAACTTAATTGCCATTAATCTCTTTGTAATCCATTGTTCCAAGCCTCATCCTCTCTTTAAGCGGCACAGAAACTTGTATATCAACTTGTGTGACTCTGGCCATGATACAACGTGTCACAGACTGTGGGCCTGATCTCACAGCCTCTCCGAGTCCCGTCCCCCCACTGCTCAGCAGGATGACCCCAACAGCCTCAGGAACAGCAGCAAAGGTTTCTGGTTTTCAGACTGTAGAATATGCAGATCATGACGACATTAAAAATGCTTTTTTTTAAAAAAAAAAAGATATTGAGACAAGCCTCTTGCAAAAGTAAGCCTAACAAACAAAAGCAATCTACAGCAACTTCGTGAATTTGACACAGCTGGAATAATTTTAATGATGTGTGGATCATTGCTTTCATTTTGGTAGACTACTATTTGCTTCCAAATCATTCACAAGAATTAACAAAGACAATTATTAGGGAAAAAATGTCAAGTGAAAAAGAGTTGTTCTTGTAGTACTACAAAGTCTACAGGAAAAAAAAAAAAAGCAACAAAAACTTCACACACGAAAAAAAGTCCAACCCCCCCCAACATGTTAGCATTGAAAACCAGTTTATCCACTGTTCAAACTACAGTCTTTCTTAACCGTGTTCACATCAAAGTGGTTGCTGAAGTGTGACAAAGGGCACCAGAAACAGCAACTTATCCAACCACTACCTGTCTAATTCATGCAGAGGAAATGGGATTTCAGCATCTTCCATGTTTCCCTTTCTGCCACCTCACGTTACAGCACATCAGCACAGGGCAAAGAACATTTTGCCCAGGAACTCTCCAGTAAACATATTTTTAGCCTGCCTTGTCCTCTCCCAGCAACCCTCCCCCCCCCCT
>Ga0065711_1010910_pt1 | contig 10463 bp, 20 predicted proteins | sample Hoacrofraction12_FD_59098 | JGI IMG/M metagenome (GOLD analysis project Ga0065711, IMG submission 59098) | Hoatzin crop microbial communities from Cojedes, Venezuela - Epithelial fraction 12 v2 (version 2) | ecosystem: Host-associated > Birds > Digestive system > Esophagus > Crop | place...
GAGGCACTGGGGCCCCTCAGCCCCCCGGTCTCCTCACAAGGCATCGCGGGCCTTCTCCTCAGCGGGCTGCAGGGCTCCCACCGCGGATATCGGCTCTCCCCAGGAGGTTCCCAGACCTGGCCGGGTTAGGGGAGGAGGGTCCCGGCTGCAGCCCGGTGTGGGTGAGGCCCTGATGAGCCTCCCGGTCCTTCTGCCTGCTCAGATGGGGCTGGGGCTGGGCTGCTTGGCTTCCATGCTGGGGTTGAGCCTGCTGGCCTCAGGGAAGGACGGGGAGGGCGAAACGGGGAGACTGCATTTCACCCTCCCCGTCCTTCCCCGAGGCCGGCAGGCTCATCCCCATCACCCTACCCAGGCCCAAGTCAGGGGACGGGTGCCTCCCTGGCTGCTCACGCTGGAGAGACGGGGATCTCCTGGCTCCTGGAGCTTGTCCGTTGGTGCTGGGGGCTTCTTGGAGCCCGGTCGCCTGCCTGTTGTCCCCTCCCCGCAACCTGCTCCCCAGGCTGGTGCCTCTCCCAAGCTCCCCTCAGGTCTCTGCGCCCTCGAGTGATGGATCCCTGCGGTTTGCCTCTGTGCCCACTGGCTGTGGAGCTACAGGCAGGTCTTAATTTTCTCCATGCTGATGCAGCTAGGCAAGATCTGAATCCTTAACGGCAGGGCTGGAGGTCTCTGGGAGTAATGCACCGGTTGTCTCTCAGTAATCTCTCGCCGGTGCGAGGCAGAGATGTGAGCAGAGGATAACAGGGGCCTGTCTGGGCCCGTCTTGCCTGCAAGTGGGAGGTTTAAGCACCTTGTTGCCCACGCAGAGTGTGGCTGCCCCACCGCTGTGTCTCCTTGTCTCTCTGTTTGATGCGAGTGTGTAACGAAGGACTCAGGTCTTGGCTGAGGCATAGTAGTTTGATGGTGATTTAAGAGCTGCCCTGTGTAACTGCAGAGAGAGGCTCCAAGGTGAAAATGCAGTGGGTCCTGCCCTGCTAAGAGGCCGAGGAACTGTGTTGTGTGGCCTCGGGCCTGGGAGGTGTTTGGTGGAGAGAGCTCAGAGGCCACCGGCACGAGCAGGGATTTCAGGGCAGGAGCTGTGGATGAGGGGGATGTCCCCAGGCCCCCAGCCAGGAGCAGCATCCTGCGCTCTGGTGCATCCCTGCCTCCTCCCGGTGGCACGGCTCGGAGGTGGGACAGCCTGTGTGACATGCCAGGGCACGGTGACCACATGGCGCTGTCTTGGCTCCCACCCTGCCAGCATCTCGTACCAAATCTGCAGAGGCTCCCTGGACCTGGGGGAGCTGCACAGAGCAGAGGGAAAGCCACAAGTGTGGCTTCCAGCCAAAGTTGGCAGAGCCCACCCAGGGCTGCCAGCTTTGGAGCAGTGAATCTACCTTGAAGAGGGGAAGAGGAATGATGTGAGTGTTTCCTTCCTCTTTGGCCCATGTCCATGCCAGGAAGGACCAGTTTTATCTAGGAGGCCTCGAGCTGTGAGGGTCACATCACTGTCACTTTCCCCCGCCCGATGCTGTCGCCTGAAAAGAGCCTTTGCTAGACTGCGGTTCCCTGCGAGTCTCGGAGCCGTGTCTGGGGTGTGTTTGGGATGGGGACAGAGCTGCTGTCTGCAGGACATGGAGTGGGGGTCTGGGTGGTCCTGGTGGCAGCCACAGTGCTTGTTCTGCCCACTCCAGCCTGGCCAGGGCATGCCTGCGCCTGGCCTCGTCCCCGACCCACTCTGGCAGTGTCTCCAGCAGAGCCAGACCAGGAAACTGCCCACCGACACAAGGGTTTGCAAACGCAAGCAGAGTTCAAAGGACAGAGTTTCCTGTCCCTGTTCCTGTCTGAGCTGTGTCGGAGAGTGTATGAAGCTGCGCTCTCCCGCCAGCCGTGCTGGCTGTCCTGGAACCAGGCATGTGGGAAAGCTGGTGCTGGTGGCGTGGGAGACCTGAGGTATGGGGACAGAGGGATACTTGGGACAGGGAGGAACTTAGAGCTGGGCTTTGCAAGGCTGGTGGTGAGGGCCTGAGCCAGCCCTGCCTGGCATTGCCCTGGTGCCTGCCCAACCTCTGTGCAAGGTCTCTGGCCGTGACTCTGCTCCCACACCCATGAAGAGGCTTTACCCTGCATCTCACGCTACTGGGGCGCGGCCGTGCCCCTGGCCGGTGTGCGGGATGTGGCTCCCCAGGTGGGAATGGCCGGGCTCTCAGCCGGCACTAAACAGTGCTACGCTGGCGGCTTAATTGGCCGTCTCCAAGGTCCGGTAAAGTTACATCTGTGGGAGCTCTGGGCTGCTGGGTTACGTCGTCGCTGCCAGGAGGAGCAGTGACTCAGGAACCTCATCCAGGAAGCCGGGGGCTGCTAACGCATCCCCTGCCCGTGGGTTCATTATCACCGAGTCCAGTGTGCGTGCATTGATGGCCGTGGTTTCTCTCTCTATGCAGGCCATGATGCTGCGTCTGGCTGCTTTTGCAGCACTGCTGCTGTTCTTCAGGGTCAGTTTGGGGCTGTCCTGGGCCCAGGCCATCCCCGCTCTCTTCATCTTCTACCTGGGATCCGGCGGATGGAACTTCTTCCTCATATTCATCAAGACAATACGAAGGGACGTCACGTAAGTGTCCTGGCTAGGATGGCCTGACCATCCACCCTCCCCCTGGCCTAGTGCTCTGCCCCGGTGTGTGTGAGCGCAGCCCCCAGCTCCTTGCACACGCCTGGGTTGCTGCTGGCACCCGGCCCAGCTGGAAGGAGATCTCCCTCTGCCACTCCCGGGTGGCTCCAAACTCTCGGGCAAAGTTTTCACAGGAAAGATAGATTTCAGCTGAGCTCTGAAGTCTGGTGACTGCCCTTGTACTTCACCCCATCCCTAAACCTGCTGGCGTGGCACCAGGTGTCTGTTCAGGGTTGGTTCTGAGTTGGTACCAGGCTGTGCCAGCTCCTGGCAAGGATTTGTGGGGAGGGAGTGGTGGCACCTCTTGGAGAGCATCAGAGGCTCAAAGATGCCACTTTGATCAGGGGACATCCCTGTCTGCAGCCTTTCAAAACTCATCTCTCCCAGGCCTCCATGAGTTTGGCTATAAGCATCTTTGCAGACAACCTCTGCCTATGTTGATGCAGCTCAGGGGAGCACCCTGAGCTGCTGCTGACCTAGAGTAGGGCCTGGAGCAGTTTTGGGCTATTGCAGCTCCTAGCAAGATCCTCGTGCTGTGTTGGCTTTGCTGGAAGAAGTGGTTTTGCAGGGGTTGCTGAGCAGCTGCCCTCTTGCTCCCCTTCCTTTGGCAGCACGGGGCTGGTCCTGTTGCGGGTGAAGTGGCAGGTATGGAGGCATGTGAGAGAGAAGAACACAATCGCCAAGATCTTCCAGAAGACTGCGAGCAAGTATCCAGAGAAGACAGCGCTGATCTTCCAAAGCACGGGCGAGAGCTGGACCTTCCGGCAGCTGGATGAATACTCCAACCGTGTGGCCAATTTTTTCTATGGCCAAGGCTTCCGCTCTGGTGACGTGGTGGCTCTTTTCATGGAGTCCCGCAATCAGTACGTGGGGCTGTGGCTCGGCTTGGCCAAAATTGGGGTGGAGACCGCCCTCGTGAATTCCCACCTGCGCATGGATGCCTTGCTGCACTGCATCACCATCTCCAACTCCAAGGCTGTGGTTTTTGGGGTGGAGATGATGGAAGGTGAGGGGCAGGCAGATGCGTCAGGGGTGCTCTGGACTCAAGGGTTGGGGAGCGTGTCTGTGGATTTAGTGCTCCTTTCCTGCCCACCACAGAGAAGGGACCTGGAGGAGAGTGGTCAGTTGAATTATCCAGGAATTGACTGGTTCTTTGTGTGTTGGTTCCTTTGGCCACCGGGCAGGATCTAGAGAAGGGGAGGATCTGTTGTTCAGCGCTGGCTCCCAAGCAGGCCAGCCTGAGTGTGAGGATCGTTCCCTTGCGCCTCTCGGGTCCCTCCCCAGTGTGGGCTGGGCTGGGCCTGCTCCACTGTGCGGGATGAGCCTCCCCTTGTTCTCCGTGGCTGTTAGCCACATTCCTGCAGCACCTTGGCTCCAGATCCTCGCATGTTTCAGCCCACACCTCTGAGGTTGATGGTGTCAACAGATCTCTTGGCACCAAAGAGGTTTTGGCTGGGGAGAGGTGGAGAACAGGATCTTCTAGTCCCTGAAGAGGCCTGGGCTGTGGCCCCAGCATCTGTTAATCATGGGAGTGACATCTGCCTGCGATGGCTGTCAGCCCTTTGGGGACTCTGCCGAGCACAGCGAGGGTACTGCTACCTGGAACAGTGTCTCCCTGAGGCTGTCTGGGAGGGCAGGGGTCTCTGTGCTGTAACCACCTTGCGATCTCTCTCCATCTCCCCTCTTTACTTTCTCAGCAATGCAGGAATTGCAGCCCTCCCTGGAGAAATCTATCCAGCTCTTCTGGTCCGGGGAAGGAGGCCCTGGATCCGCGTTTACTGGTGTGAAACACCTGGACCCGCTCCTGCAGACAGCCCAGCGGCACCAGCCAACGCCCCCTGATAAGGGCTTTCTTGGTATGTGGTCAGCTTTTGGGGCCCAAACTCACAGTTGTGCTTTTGTGGATCAGCCAGTTCCAACACTGGCAAGAACATCTGCTTGGGATGCCGATGGCAGATGTCTACAGCAGGGCCTGGGGTGCTTGGGATGGGGATTACTCCGGTGTCTGAAGCCTGACCCTGTGCAGAGCAGTAGCCTGTTGTGTCCTCCATGTGTCCAACAGATCTGATCTGTCCAGGGTCAAGCCAGCATGTTCTTGGTGCTGTCATATAACAAAAGTTTTGGCTCAACTGGCACGAGCAGAGTATAAATTTGACTTGTCCCCCTCTCCTGAGTTCAGCCAGCTCCTAGACTGGGTATGTGACATTGTCTCCTCATTGCTCTCCAGATAAACTCTTCTACATCTACACCTCTGGCACGACGGGGCTGCCCAAGGCTGCCATTGTGGTGAACTGCCGGTAAGGCCATGGGCAGGGGCTCAGGGAGGTCGAGGCTGAGCTCTGCCCTGTCCTAGCACAGTGCCTCTGGCCCTGCTGCTGACACATCCCTTCACCCTCCCGCCCCAGGTACTTCCGCATGTCCAGCTTAGTTTTTTACGGTTTTCGCATGAGGCCTGACGATGTGATGTACGACTGCCTCCCGCTCTACCATGCTGCAGGTAACGTGTGCTGTACGGAGCCCTGCGTGCTGGGACTGTCTCTTCCCTCAGCCAAGCCCAGGGCTCAGGCTGGAAGCTGGTGCAGCAGCAGTCTCCATGTTGAGGAGGAGGTGGCTGCTGCTGGCGGTGTTGGACGGAGGCTTTCCTCTTTCCTGGGAGACAGAAATCGATCTGACTGACTTTTGGAGTGAGGAGTGGGAGGGGATGGTTATCCCAGCTCCAAGCCTGGCTTTGGAATAGCTGTGCCTTATCGGTGTTCCGTGTGGAAAGTCGGGAGGAGGGGAAGCGGGGCCTGGCTGGCTGGCTGAGATGTGCCGGGATGTCTGGGTGCGAAGAAGCGCTGCCCCACATCTCATTGCCACGCGTCTCGTCCCCGGTGCCCATGGTCCTGGGGGCTCTGGCTAGGTGAACACCCATCTGCGGTGAGCCAGGGTGCGGCGTCCGCCTTGCCCTGCCAGGTCTCTCCCTGACCGGGCTGGGCTGGAGGGCTCTGGGGACTGAGGGCTCCCCTGGCTGCCTCTCCGCAGGGAACATCGTGGGCGTCGGGCAGTGCCTGCTGCAGGGCATGACGATTGTCATCCGCAAGAAGTTCTCAGCCTCGCACTTTTGGGAGGACTGCGTGAAATACAACTGCACGGTGAGGCCATGAGGCAATGGGCCAGCCGGGACTGGGGAGCGGAGCCTGGGGATCTTTGTCGTGCTGCGGAGAGCCCAGCCGCTGGAAGGAGGGGAGGCCTGGACCAGTTCTGCCTGTCCATTCCAAACCACTTTGCAAGGTGTTGGGGCTGTGTCCTTCCCACCTGGGGTGGTAACTCCACGTGTCCAAACCCTTCCCATGCTCCAGCATTAGCCAGGAGGTCTCAGATAGGTTTCACAGGCTGGAGGAGTGGGTTAACCAGGGAGGGACAGGCAATGGACAAGCTAGCAGGACTCCTGGGTTTTGCCGTGGCCTCTTTAGGGGACTTTGGGCATGTTGTGCTGTTCCTGCCTGCCCTGAAGAAACCCCGAACACCCTGGGGCCTGGTGGAGGGGTCCTAGTGAGTCTTTCCTCTCTGTCCCTCCCAGATTGTGCAGTACATTGGGGAGATCTGCCGCTACCTGCTGAACCAGCCGTACCAAGCGGTGGAGCGGCAGCACCGGGTGCGCATGGCGCTGGGCAACGGGCTGCGTGCCTCCATCTGGAGAGAGTTCATGGCCCGCTTCGGCATCGCCCAGGTGGCTGAGTTCTATGGGGCCACCGAGTGCAACTGCAGCCTGGGAAACTTTGACAACAATGTAAGGCCTCACCACCCTCCCAGTGTCCCAGAGGGTCCTGCTGGCCTGGGCAGGGTTGGAAATCCAGACGGGCTGCTTGCTCCTGGTTTTGCCTCCAGGAGTCTTGGCGTGGGTTGCCATCCACCCGGAGGGGTTTTGGCTGTTGTTGTGCCGTGCCAGCCCTCTGGTATCCTGGATGTGCGTGGATAGCAGGCTCAGGGTGGGGCAGGTGTCCCTGCTACCCCGGCTTTAAGCTCTTTCCGTCCTAGGTTGGGTCGTGTGGCTTCAACAGCAGGATCTTGCCAGGTGTGTACCCCATCGGCTTGGTGAGAGTGGATGAAGACACCATGGAGCTGATCCGGGGACCGGATGGTGTCTGTATCCGCTGCAGACCAGGTGAGGGCAACCACAGGCAGGAGTTTCCTCAGTCCTGTGCAAGTCTTTCCCGATACTTCAAGGTAATTCACCTAGGTTTGAGTCACTGCTCAGTTAAACCCCATCAGCCCCATTAGACACACTTTTTCTTGGGTGCAGGTGGTTGCTTCCCCGCTTCATCCCCTCTTTTCTCCCTTGCAGGGGAGCCGGGGCAGCTGGTGGGCCGCATTGTCAAGAGCAACCCCTTGCAGCACTTTGATGGCTACCTGAATCAGTCAGCCACCAACAAGAAAATTGCCAGGGACGTGTTTACAAAAGGGGACGCTGCCTATCTCACAGGTGAGGCAAGCAGGGCCCTTCCGTCTGCTGAGAGCAGAGGAGCAGGATACCTGGGATGGCGTGGGGGCTGTCCCAGGCTAGTGGCACTGCCCTGAGGTGCTCCAGGGTTGCTCCTAGCCCCTCTGACGCCTCATTTTTTGCCTGTTTCTCACCTTCCTGTAGGGGATGTCCTGGTGATGGACAAATACGGCTACATGTATTTCCGGGACCGCACCGGGGACACGTTCCGCTGGAAAGGGGAGAACGTCTCCACCACAGAGGTGGAGGGGACGCTGAGCCGCATCCTCAACCTGACAGACGTGGTGGTTTATGGGGTGGAGATCCCAGGTAGCTAAAAGGGGAGAGAATGATCGGGGGAGGCAGGTGGGCCTCTGGCACTCGAGTGTGAGCATGTCCTGCACACCCAGATCAGCACGTCCTTTTGGAAGAGGCTGGACTGAGGCTCCCCGTGGGCAAACTGGGAACAGGCCTCCAGGGACGAGCTCAGCAAGAACCAGAGGGTTCCCTCCCTCTCTCAAGCTTTGCTCTGATTCTGGCTGGTTTGGAAGGACCCTGCGTCCTTTCTGGGTAGGGTGCAAGTGCCTCCTCTGGGAGGAGGTGACCGTGACGGCAGGGTGTCACTGGTAGCCGTAGCCACAGGGTGGTGACACAGCCCGTGACACAGCTGGACACACAGCCAGCACTCGGTACAAAGCAGGGTCTGCCAGACGCCTTGCTGGTGCGGGGCCGAGGGAGGCGATGCTACAGGGACAGTGTGTCTGAGTGCTCTTCCTTCTGCTCTGCCTCGTAGGGATTGAAGGGAAGGCAGGAATGGCAGCCATCGCTGACCCGGAGAACTCCTGTGACCTGGAAGGCTTTGCCAGTGAGCTGAAAAAGGCCCTGCCTCTGTATGCACGGCCCGTCTTCCTGCGGTTCCTGCATGAAGTCTCCAAGACAAGTGAGCCATGGCGTGCACGCTCGAGATGGGGGGGGAAACCTAGTTATGGAGGCCGATCTGCGGTAGGGTCAGGACGGAGCCCTGCTGCCCCATAGAGCCCCTAGCCAGTTTCCCGGGTGGTTTGGAGGCCTGGGGGTGCAAGGCTGGGTCTGGGGTGGCACAGGGGCGATGGGGATGGGAGCGCATGCTGCCGGTGACCCCTTGTTCCTCCGCTCCAGGCACTTACAAGTTCCAGAAGACGGAGCTGAGGAAGCAGGGCTTCGACCCTGCGCTGGTGAAGGACAAGCTGTACTTCCTGGACTCCAGGGAAGGCCGCTACCTGCCGCTGGACCAGGCAGCGTTCAGCAGGATCCAGTCGGGACAGCAGAAGCTGTAACTGGTGGGGCTGAAGCTGGGCACCTCCCCAGATCCTGCTGGGGAGAGGGGGCAGGGCAGGCACTGGGGAAGAAAAGGTTCAAGGAGCGAACGATATAAAGGCACACTAGAGATTTTATTTGATGAGTTTTACAGATAATGGTTTGGGGTGGACACAGGGGGGACCGAGGGGAGGGGGATGGTTACATACCAAAGCATAGACTCATTATGGCTTTATTTTCTACTTGGTACAGCGGTGGTGGTCCCGTGCCACAGGAGGGGCAGGGCCCTGGCCAGTTGAGGAGGGGTGGGGTGCCCCTGCCATTCCACTTTGCTTTTCCTGTCTCTCCCTCCCTTTTCCTGCCTGCAGCAACCCTTCCTTGTGAAGGCCATGAAGGGACCAGTGCTGGGCTCTTTCCCCACTCCTTCACCAAGCAGCCAGCTCCTCCTTGGCACAGGGTCCCCGCTGACAGAGGGAAGCTGGGTGCCAGGCGCAACCCCTGCCCTCTGCGTGGCCCCACTGGTGTGTTTCTGCTGTGAATCAGGGAAGTGGGGTAGTGCTGGGCTCAGGAGAGGGACAGGGATGTGTTTCTGCCATGCCTTGCTCTCTCCTGGGGATGACATTTCTATTTTTCACAATCACAATCACATACACATTATATTATATTTTATATATATAAATTATACACACTGACTTTTTTCTTTCCAATCTTAATTTATTGTCTGTACTTTTGAATGTGTCCCGGGTTTGTGCAGTAGGTGGAGGAGCAGCCCAGACCTGTCCTCTCTTGGAGAGCCCTTTTCTCTCGCAGGGAGATGGGACGCTCATCTGGGACTGATTCTCCTCTTCCAGCGTGGGTGCATCCGTGTATGTCCTTGTGGCCTTGGTCCATGGTGAAGGACATCAGTGAACCCCAGCTATCTTGTGGACACTTCTCTGGGTCTCTTACTTCTACCTTTCATGGATGCAGCCTTGTTTCATGCGCCTTCTTCCTTGCAGAAAGCAGGTGGGAGCATGGGAATAAAGGGCCTGGTTGGCCTTTGCTTAGACGTACTCAGGACTACAGAGCAGCTCTCGGGGCTTCCCTGCTGCAAGGTCTGTGCCCTGAACGCGGGAGGCAACGTGGCTCGGGAGAGAAGGTCCTTCAGAGGGTGGTCTCTGTGAGAGCCTGGCTGCGTGTGCTCTGCGTCCCGTCCTCAAGAGCCCTCCCTGTCTCCACCGCAGGAGACAGGCCCTGAACTGAAATGTGCGTGTTAAAATCCTGACTTGTGCTCTGTGAATTCCGCGCGTTGTGTCTGGTGTGAAACAGCCTTAGCAGCGATGTCCGATTCCAGTCCTCGAAGACCATGCAGAAATGTCTGTTCCAGAGAAAACTCCGGGTTGGGGTTTATTATCTTTTATTTTTTAATATGCTTTTAGCAGGGTTACTCCTCAAAATGCCGTCTGTCTTTTGTGAGGGCAGGGTGTGTCTGCTCTTCTAGCTGTCCTTCCACGCCAACGTACCTGCCTGCCCCAGTCTGTCCTGCCCTCATGATTAAATGCGAGTATGGGCTATGCTGGAGTTTCCTACCTCTTCCTTGCGTGGTCCTGCTGGGGGGCACACGGGACTGTGCCGGTTTGGGAACTGGGAATTGCCACTCCAGAGCACAACCTCCCTCTGCGGACTTTAGCTCGCCTCAGAGCAGGAGGAAGGAAGCCCCTTGCTGCTGGGTTTGATGCCTGTGTGAAAATAACCTATTGATGAGACCCTCCCCGACGCCTCCGCTGGCTCCCCGCTCCCCCTTCCTCCTGGTCCTGGTCTCAGTGTTGCCGTCCCGTTTTGTCCTGGCCCAGTTCTCCCTGTTTACCCTGGCACATCTGGCTCTCCTGCCCCTCTCCCGTTCCCTCTTTCCTCCTTCCCCTCTACACTGCCCTAGTGAGGCCTCATCTGGAGTACTGTGTCCAGCTCTGGACTCCCCAGTTCAAGAAAGATGAGGAGCTACTGGAGAGAGTCCAGCGGAGAGCTACGAGGATGAGGAGGGGACTGGAGCATCTCTCCTACGAGGAGAGGCTGAGGGAGCTG
>Ga0065711_1051228_pt1 | contig 10463 bp, 3 predicted proteins | sample Hoacrofraction12_FD_59098 | JGI IMG/M metagenome (GOLD analysis project Ga0065711, IMG submission 59098) | Hoatzin crop microbial communities from Cojedes, Venezuela - Epithelial fraction 12 v2 (version 2) | ecosystem: Host-associated > Birds > Digestive system > Esophagus > Crop | place...
CCCCCCCCGCCTGCAATTTTCAGTTCAGTAAGTGGTCACTTATAAAACCCAAACAAAATACTCAAAAAAACCTAGCACGGGATGACATCTCCTTGTCTTTCTTTGAGTAATGAACCTATTTTCTTGTTCCCTGAAGATAAGGCAACTTTTGACTATGAGAAATATAGGAGAAAGTTTTCTATCATAGACCTAGGTCAGCTAGAGAACAGAGGCAGAAAACTGCAATACAGCAGTGATACAAAGTTGTGGAAGATAAGTTTTTTCAGATGCACGGCTATACTCTCTTCTTTTTTAAGTTTCTGGAATTTCAAGGGCAGATACCAAGAGATAAGACAAGTCTCTGATGGGAGTCATTTCATAGATAAAGGGAATGGATCGGGGCAGGCAGGGAAACAAAGAAAGAAAACCAAAGTTGAACTGCAACTTTTCTCTTCCAGTGCAGGGGTGAGCGAGGGTGGGGAGGGAGCAGCCTGGCCAGGAGGCACCGAGGGCTATTTGTTCAATCTAGTCAGTGTTGAACCTAAAAGGTCAGATCATGGAGCTCGATGTTCCTCTGAAACCAGTGGATACAGAGCAAATTTCTAAGCTTCCCCCCACCACCCCAAATTACTCTGCTGTCAAGGAGGAACACTTTGTTTAGCTGGAATGAAGCCAATGTTTCACCACCCTCTTCACCCAGGAAGAAATGAGGAAACCTAAATCTCTCAAAGTGTTTGAAAGGAAATTTCCTATATCCCCCTCTTTTCTTTGGAGTACTGTCTGGGTTGCTGGAAATCTCTACATCTGGGACACCAGTTCACAGACCTCTCCAACCTGGAGTAGGATGTAGCAGGCCCTGGCATATGCCTGCTGAGACAGAGCAGTGTCTCCTGCGGCACCATCAAAGCAGCAAAGCCTCCACCTTCAGAACACCCTCAGCTCTACTGCCATGGAATATTTAAAATAAAGCACAGTAAACAAATACATATATACCTGTAGAAGGGACAAAAGTTCTTTTCTATGTAGGTGTGTGCATATGCATACATAAACATACATGCAGAGAGAGATTCTAAACTACCAGACTAAACTATGCACTCGTAAAGGCTACTCCCTGTTCAATAACGCTGTCAACTGGAAATGCTTTAAATCTTCTACAGGCAATCTCTCCTACACCCTTACTGTTTTATGGGGGGGGGAAAGACCAAAATATGCAACACTTATGTGAAGAACTGAACTTTATTTACGTTTTAAATATAAATGAAAAAAGCCACAAACCAAAAAATATTTCACCACATTCTGTGTTTTATAAAAACCTCCAGAACCAAATGAATGAGGCAACCCTAATTAGAAAGAAAAATAAAGCTTCTGAAATATTTGCAGCTCCCTTCTGGTTTAGATGGTTCAGATCACACCTTGGTTTTCTGTTTGTTTTCTAACACAGATGGTTGAGATGCTGATAGACACATTGTGCTGTCAATAATCATCCTCAGCCATACAGCACTGATGCAAGGACAGATAAACTTTATGAAGTTAAACAACTTTAAATAATGATGATTGCTGTTTTGCCTCTTCCTATTCAGTTGGCTCTCACATTTGACAATGACAATATCATAGGACAACTGCCTGCTTGTCATCTGAAGAGCCATACTAAGAAAACTCACCCTTCTCAGACTACATGGTACTTGTAGCTATGATGCTGGCTTATTGATACTCCTCCTGCTCCTTTCTTTGGATGCAGATGAAATACTGTTAGTCCTTAAGGAACCATTTGTGAATCAAACAGCAAAGGATTTAGTGATATCCTCGATCTTCCTAAGCAATCAGATGTAAGCACAGACAACCCTCCCACCCACGCAAACTTAATTTTTCGTATTCTTACTAGGACATGAGGTGCTGACGTTTTCATAAAACTTGCAAGATTAAATACTTCCTTCCTCCTCATAAACAAGGGAATAATCTACAGTTATGGTAAGTGCTGTCCTGCCTACTCATGTCAAGTACATTACTCCATAGTTGTTCTGTTCCAGTATGTTCTCAGCGGTTAGGAGTAACAAAATCTCACTATCACATACCTAAAGGTCTCTATCATCTCTAGTATCATGCCCATGTTCTTGATCCTGCCAGGATAATTTAAATCGTGTCAAATCACTAAGCTGTTTAGGCAACGGATGAATCAAGGATTTTATAACACAGAAAGCAAGACTGGGTGACACCAAACCAGAACAAGAGAAGGCTTACTAGTTCTGAGATGAGGAGCTGTGCTACAGCATCTCTGTAGCACAAACATCATTCCAATGTGACAGGGTGACACGAGAGATGGGGAAGGATTCTTCAACTGTAGCAAAGAAAGGAAGAAAATTAAATTCCCTGTCACTCAGCTGTAAGTGGTCTAATGAAGTGACAAGCAGACTTTCCAAAATAAAAGAAATGCATGCCTTTGTCTAAATAAAGACCACTAGACTGAAACCTGAAAGAAGCTTGTGAGCAAAAATGCCAAACTGCAATAATCACCTCTTCTGGCAAAAAAACTTTTTCTAGCAAAAAGCACTGCCTTCCCCAGGTACCCAAAGGCTGTGTCTCAGCAGCAGAACTCTCCTAGCCCAAGGGCAAGTACACTGGCAGAGCAGTTTCAGCAAAGGCTTATCCTGCAGCCCCAATTTCTGGGCAAACACACCTTCCCCCAGGACAACGCTAAACTACAACTATAAACTCTCTCTCGTCTTGAACCAGGCTCCTCCTCTTTTCTCAAAGGAGAGCTTTTTCCTGGTGGAGAAAGCCCAGCAGAACCTCTCCAAATTACTTCCCGAGTTAGGACAATTAACACAGGACTGACAGCACTGGATCACTTCCAGCATCGTCCAGTCAAGCAAATCCAGCCCTCTATGCTTAATTAAACCACAAGTAAAAAGCTAGCAGTTTGTTTCATCATCAGAGTGCCCTACCAGCCCCAGGTTTTGCTTCAAAATGACCTAGCCAGAAACCACAAGCATTGAAGTGATTTGTTATTAGAAGCATTTATCACGAGTCAGGTATTTCATGCACCAGTTCTCAGAAGTCTGCACGATGGGAAAATAAAATCTATAGCAACCCATCAGGGGTTGGAGAGAGGCCTTCAGAGCAGGACCAACTGCAGCCTGCAGAAATCCAATGCAATCCTCGTGCTTCTGTCCCTGGCCCAAAAAGGCACCACTGTGTCCTTCCCCAGCCCTGCGCTTCCATCTGCACACACAGCAGTCACGCAGAGGACATCCTCCACAATGCTCACGGTTCATGGCTCACTTGCTCACCCCCTTCTCTTTCAAACAGTTTCATATGGTTAACCACTTGCCTTACACAGTTACTGGGGTACACTCTGTCTCCTCGATATGTAATTTATCCCTCACTTCTCCCCTGATGAAAATCAGCGAGGTCACATACAAAGATATAACATCCGTTATATCATGTAGAGCATGTAGCTAATTAGAAAGTGTTTTAACAGACATGTTTGAATCATGCTTCTTCCCCTAAGACCAGATGACATATCAACCATGTTTCTGAAGCACATTCATTGACTTTTCCCATGAAGACAGTTCTGAACTCAGAAATTGCCTGCGGAAGTTTCACTTCCTCCAGTTTGTCCTACTTTCACTTAGGTTTGCATCTGAATTTGCTCAGGAAGCCACGCATGATTCCGGGAAGAGGCACCGAGGACAAGAGGGTTTGGGGAATTCATTTTAACATCAAGTAAGGGTGTCTTTTCATTAGTTGACTTCTTGGAACTAGGCACACATCAGCAGCTCACGCTCTGTATAAATGAAAACAAACTAAACTCTCTGCTCTGATCGCTTTACAGTACAATTCCAGATAGGCAATGAACACTCCAGGTTTATTTAGTGACGGATATTTCAAATGTTGATGGCTCTCAAAGGTACTCTGCATGGCAATTGCCCTTTTGTTTAAAAAAAAAAAATAAGCAAAACTAACAAAGCAAGAAGTATCACTCTGGGCCACTTCTAACACAGTGAATTACACAAGTCTGAATTAAGCTGGAACATATCCCATAAGGATGCATTAATTCTGCACACTTCAAATCCAGCAATGTTGAACAGATTTATCAGGAATAGACAAGTCAGATTGTAACAGTGATTTAAGATGGTGCACCAAGGGGCACATATGCTGATGTCTCCTTAACTGGCCAATTTTTTTCAGCTGAGCTATCACTGACTGTGTCATATTTCATTACTTTGGAAACCCTGCTTGGGAACAGTGTCAAAGGAGAATGCTCATTCCTGTGCCTCTGCTGAAGAACATGTTACAAGTTTCCTTACAGCACAAGAGGATTTCAAGTATTGGGAATTTTTTCCTGTAGTCATCCCCTGCCCCAATATGCACAGAAATTCAGGGAGGTATTTTTTTAGATTTTGGGTTGGGCAGGGAGCACCAACAAAACCCCTGCCACTATTTCCACAGAGGTAACAGTTTTCCTGATCTTCCTTCAGAGCTCAGGTAACACCCGAAAGGCTGAAGGCCTCCAGCAAATCCAGAAACCTTCAGAAAAATCCCCGTTTTCTCATCTACATGGATAGCTCCAGGGCAACACTGTTAACAAGGCTAAATGGCTCCGAGTCATTTTAACCACAAGCCCTTGCATGTGGGCAGTTGCATCATGCCCACCTTCAGGGTACTGTTTACAATTAACCTTAGTGTTTGCCCTTTCTCAAAGCTGAGATCGGTTAGAAAGGACGGATTTTGCTTACTGTTCACAGCATTTATCGACCTGCAGAGGTTATTATGATAGACTGCTAGTCCACAAGGTCTCTTGTACTCCAGCTCTGATTTCCATAAAGCTATAGATTTTGTGATTACAGCTGCTCTGTATAGGTGCATTTAGCTAACAGTTGCAATGAGTTAACCAATTCAGCCCAGCTGAAAGCAGGGCCCCAGTGAGAAATCTTTGTGTATTGTCTGCTGTGAGCTATTACTTATTATTTTACCTTTGTAGGTAAAGAGCATTTGACCATGCATACAGAGATTAGGTAACTTCATGTTGAATACCTGCAACTTCAGCTACACAGCATCATCCAGCACCAAAGCTGGTATCTGGACTGTGCCATACAGATATAGCCCAAGTATTGCAAGTATTAAGTATCGACTGTCCAGTATTTGCATCTACAAGAGCACTCACAGGGATGCCAGAGCACCTCACTTTCCAGCTGATGTTACTGTTCCTCCTCTGATCTAGAGCAGATTGGCAGCCTACTGCAAAATGAGCTTGGGCTATTCTCACAGCATTGCGGCTATTAGCTCAGGAAAGCCCAGCCCTGATGATATCATTCCCACACACCAGAGCAAGAAAGAAGCAGTTCTTTTCTGCTTTCTGTTGAGAAGGCCAGGTAAGAATGCCCATGTATAACAAAAGTTCTTGAAATCATGCTACAATCCATGTACACCCATTAAACTCTAGTGGCAAAGCACCAGGCCATGCTCGGCATTCAAACACCAAGCCCAGTACAGCACTTCCCAGGCCTGGATCCTGGACAAGCCATCCTTCATTCTGACACTCTTCCTTCAGCTTGCTTAAGATGAGGTCCTTAATGCTATGTGGGCAGAACAACCCTGACACTGAGCTTTGTTTTGTGTTGCTCAGTGGTGTTCAAGCCTTTTTCATCAGTGCACAAGCCATTTTCATCAGTGCAGCTTCAAAGTACAAAAACATTTCAATCCAAGTGAAGTTGCAGAAAGGAAAATGATGATTAATCTCTTCATGTATCACACCTATGGTCTTCTTGCTTCTAATAAGAATATCTACCAATACTACAATAGTTCAAATTAACAACGGGGAAAGGCCCTGACACATTACTAGTCTGATAAGTGATTGTAGTTGGGTGGGTGACCAGGACTGTCTACCTTTAACATTTTTACCTCTGTCAACCAGCCTAAAATACAGCCATGTTGGGCATTCGGTGTCCACTTTCCTCTTCATATGATGGCCTATGACTACAGAACTCTCAGGACCAACGATGGACTTGAATGCCACAAACCATATTTTTCTTTTTCTCTAACAAGGAGATCCATGGGTCTAGGAATAGATATTAGCCCCACCTAACACATTGCTGAGATTTTCTCACATATAGTTACTTAGATAAATCTTCATCCCCAAAAGGCTAAGGCACTGACAGGATGAAATACTAGCCTATAACATGGTTGCTTTTCACAGTATTTTAACTTGTGTCTTAAATGGTATTTTTATTTGCTTGTACAAAATACTGTAGAACTAGGTAGAATTTTCCTGAAAAAAAATCACAGGGACCAAAGTATTGCTGTGGAGCATTTTTCCCATGCTGCACTGGAAGATTTTAAGGTTTCTGGTCACAAGACTTTTTAAAAACTATCAAGTATCCTCAGAGGAAAGGCAAATCTTCACTTTTATTTGATAATTTGATCAGTGCTTTATTTTTCTTTCAAGATTCTGCTGAGTCTGCTTGGCTCATGGCCAAGGGATGCATTTTGCCTCTCTATATGTATAAAGTTAAGAATGACCATATTCAAGTTGATGGGGAACAGGCTGGTAGAGAAACAGACTATTAAATAAGCCCATTTCCTTACCAACAATCCCTTTATCTCCAACATTTGTAAAACTCTGGTTTTTAGTACCACTCCTTGCTGACACAAACATTCTGCCTCTTGACCTTAAGCAGATCAGAGCTGTGTCAACACTAAGTGTCAAATTCAGACGGAGTAAATTGCTCTGAACCTCACCTTTCCTATAGCCTGCCCTTAAGCCGCCAGTGCTCCATATCCAGGAGAGATCATTATTCAGAAGGACCTGCAGCATTTAATGCCAATGAACCTTGCCCCAAAGGGCACTTGGACATTTCCAGTACCGTATTTGTTACGCAACCAATGACCAATTAAGGCCAAGTGAAATCTTAATCCTAAACTTGTCTGCTTTTCAAAAAAATGACAATTATCTCCAGGCAGACAGGCTATCTGGTCAGGATACAAAAGTTTCTGTGCTTAACACAAAACCTTTGGTAGGAATGAAGGCAGTATTTCTCTGCTTCTAGGGCAACTAATTACTGCTCAAAGTTGTGTTCAAATATCTTTCCCTAATGCCACATTCCTCAGCTATTGCTTTACACTGAACCTCCCATAAGCCTAAAATCTGTAACGTCTGTTCTATAACTTAACAGAGCAAAAGCTAAATCCCTTCTCAGAAGGCAAAAAAGTGGCCAAAACACAAAGGGATTTAATTAAGAAACAAATCCTCATTTATCAGTATTGCTAGGAATATGTAAAAACCCCACAGGGAGTTCCTAGTAGACAAGAGTCTTAGGAATGAGAGGACCTACCTTCTACAGGTTTGGGGTTGCTCTGTTCTCATCAGAGCTGAACAGGAGCTGCTCTGAGAACAGGAGCTGCTGTGAGCAGCCAAACACCTGGTCACATTGCTGAAGAGGAACTTTACATGATCAGGAATGTCTTTCAAGAGGAGAATTCACGCGCCTATCTTTTGATTTAAACCTTTGGTGGATCAGATTCAGTTTGAGGTCTGAGGTTTATACACATTTCTCTTGAAAGCCTGAGGTGCAGTTAATCCATTTGCACAAGCCTGATCGACTGTTAATTACTCCAGTCCAAACAATTGGGAATAACATGCTCCAGATCCATAGTCACCATCTTCACATTTGCCACGCAATACCCGGCCCGGCACTGCCAGCCTAACAGATGACCATCCTTTTTATGCTTCCAGAGAAATTGCTCACAAACTCAAACTTGCAGACAAAGGGTTGCAGGACAAGGCACAAAACTCAAAAAATGAACAGCAGAGCCACAATACAGCAAATCTTCAATTTGTATCCAGAAGTCACTCTAAAACAGGTGTTCTGCTGGGCTTCCCCACTGGATATACAACTCACTAATTACTAGATTTGTCTCAGGACTACTGGCACTAATTAACACTGCAGTCTAATTAATCAGAAATTCAAATTCCACTGAAGAGCTTTTATGCAGTTATTTCTGCCAGGCACAATGAAGGAATTTTTTTGTTGTTGGGTTTGGCTTTTTTGATAGTTTATTTTGCTTTGAATTAGTAACAAGATTAATAGTCTTGATATGAGTAGAATTGATCACTTTCTATTAAACAGCTTTTTGTCTTTTTGTATTTTTTTTAAACAAACATTGCTCCTACCAAACTCAAAACACATACCCTTCCCCCGCCTTGTATTTTATTCTCAAAACACAGTGTTTTTTGCATATTACAGTAACCAATACCTTAATTGTTGCTTGCCATAGATCTTTCCATCTCTAGCCTATGAGCAGCTTGGGCTTAACCAAGGAGTCATCCTGCCACAAATTTGAGACTGAGGTATCTGCAATGCCCCCAGTGCCTGTCCACAAACTCATATTAAACACAAATCACAACTGTATTCTTCAATTTAGCTCAACTATCATTTCCTCAGGGATGTGCATGTTTCCTTCACTAGTGTTTCAAGGACAAACATGATGTCTGGCCTGACCTTGCAAGGGGCCAGGGCCACGCATGACCCCCAGATTTTTCAGGGGTCTGAAATGCTCACAGGAAAGTGCAGATTCTCAGCTGCTTGGCCACCAGCTACATGTTATTGTCACCAGACCACTGCTAACGGTTTACATCTAATTCTTTCCATCTCACATATTCTAAATGGACATTCAGCTTCCCAGTCACCATTTTCTTCCCCTTAAACATTTGAAACTCTGGTCTCTTGTGAAGCTAAACAAGAGATGATCATGGGATATTGCACAGCCTCCTGCATCTGCCAGAACCAGTACTAAAATAATTAAGCAAAAGTGGAAATAACTATCCCCTCTGGAACATTCTCAGATTGCTCTCTGGACAACATTAATTTCAGACACATGGGAGGGAAGCATCCAATTTTATTTTTACCAAAGCAATGATTTTTGGTAGACGTGAATAAGCATTGACTGCTTTGACTAAGAAATAAACTAAACTGTGACATGCTTAACAGACCATAAATGCTACCTGCCTTTAAATAATCTTCCTTCCATACTGTTACTCCTCTGCATCTCTATGCAGGTTTGTCATAATCCTTAGCCCTAACATCTATTATTAAGGTGCTTCATTAGCTATTTGCACTTTGCACTGCTTAAATAATTCAAATGCAAGCAACTAGAACATTACACAAACCCACACTACAGAGGCTTACAGCAGACATGGCTTTAAGCAATTTCAGCATAGTTCTGTCACACAGTATTTCACAAGTCCAAGACAACCCCTCAGTCCCCACTCAGCAGGACTGCAAGCCACTGGGAACGTAGTACCCTACCTGGTTTTATGAAATGAGAGGAGCAGAAGATCATGCCACCAGTGGCCAGTTTTGAAAAAGTACATCACATTCAGAACAGCTAAAATCCAGGTAAGCTCTAACGTAAAAAGCAGCAAAAGAAACCCTCCCACGCCGGCTGTTCTGGAAGATCTGGTTCACTGAATGATTTAGCAGCTGAAGGCAATGGGAGCTACAGGTTCTCAGCACATCTGAAATACCACACCTGATGTGGCAAGCATGGTGGAGAGAGCAGAGCTGCAAACTAGCACAAGCAGGACTTAATCCTGATAATTTTAATGGTCCAGATAAACAAAAGTTAACCCTTATATTGCTAGCTTCTACACAGAGTAAGTAACCTGGTAAGTCCTCGCTGGCTGTACACTTATCAAAACTTTCCCCGATTTAAGACACTAAAATCTAAATGCATTTAAACGGGCAAAAACTTGTAGAAAGGAAGATCTTTGTGCCTCGTGAGCAGTAGGAGGCACAAACAGGAATCCTCATGTGCTTGTGGGGCCCGCTTCCTTTCCCTCCCACACCCCCACTGAGAAATGCCAACCCCAGAGAAGCTGCAGCAGTAGAACATCAGCAAGTTCCTCCATCAGATGCACATCAACCCCGCTGCTTTTAAACTTGTACGAGACTGATTTAATGCAGGTCTTGTACCCCTCTAAAAACAAAGGCATGTTTTCAATCTCCCATTACACATCCATGCATCGCTGCATTTGTTTTCCAGAGTTTTTGTATGGAAGGAAAAGGGACTTTGCAATCATCCTGCTGATTATACCTACAGCTGGTGAAAATTAGGGAAAGCCAGATGGTGTCTCACCAATTGTTCTGCAGCTGGCCACAATGAAGGCAGCTGGGGGAGACAAACTCCCACCACACTCATCAGAGAACAGTACAAAAAAAGAAATGCATCTCCTCCTAGCAAAACTCCAACTCATTATTCAAAAAAATAGAGGGTCGAGGAAAATTGTTTCATGCCAGGGGAGAAAAAGGGAAAAAAGAAAAAAAAACAAAACAAAAAAACAAAACAAAACAAAAAAAAAACCCAACAAAAAACAACAGCCACCTGGAAGTTCAGTTGCACTGTCAAATCAGTGCAGCAAAACCTAATGTGGTTGATTCCCAAGGCATGGGAGCAAGGGATTTCCTTTGACTGCAGACGTGGTAGCC
>Ga0065711_1051235_pt1 | contig 10463 bp, 6 predicted proteins | sample Hoacrofraction12_FD_59098 | JGI IMG/M metagenome (GOLD analysis project Ga0065711, IMG submission 59098) | Hoatzin crop microbial communities from Cojedes, Venezuela - Epithelial fraction 12 v2 (version 2) | ecosystem: Host-associated > Birds > Digestive system > Esophagus > Crop | place...
GACAGGACAAGGGGCAACGGGCACAAACTGAAGCAGAGGAAGTTCCAGCTGAACATGAGGAAGAACTTCTTCACTCTGAGGGTGACGGAGCCCTGGACCAGGCTGCCCAGAGGGGCTGTGGAGTCTCCTTCTCTGGAGATATTCAAGACCTGCCTGGACAAGGTCCTCTGCAGCCTTCTGTAGGTGACCCTGCTTTGGCAGGGGTGTTGGACTAGATGACCTACAGAGGTCCCTTCCAACCCCTACTATTCTGTGATTCTGTGATTCTGTAATGTGAACAAATTTAGTTTCAAGAAGGATTGGATTTACTTCAAAAAAATTAGTTTGCATTTTTCACGTGCCATTTTGCTCAGGCGTATTGCAGTCCGTCTCCGATATGTTCATGGGTATTCAGATCCGAGATGAGAACGGATCATCAGACATCCCTGAAGAGCATGCCAGTGTAGGGTCATGCTAGGTACTCACAGAATGGTAGGGCTTGGAAGGGACCTCTGGAGATGATCTAGAGCAACCCTTGCTTGTATTCTTGAGCCCATCTCCTCCTCTCTTGTGTTAAACTCCTGGGAAGAAAACCATACCAAAACTCCCTGTTCCGTGCGAGATGGTGTCATGTACACCTGCATTGGTTTTAAAGGGATAGAGTTGGTGTCTATTCAGAACAATCCCAGATTTTATTGACAGTGATTCAGCTTTGTGATGCAAAAGCATTTGATTTGTCAAATGCATCTCTGGGCTGAAGTGCTGGGCCTCTTGTTGCAGTTTATCGCTTCATGTGTCTGGCAACAGTCAGCAGTAGCCATAAACTGCATCAGGAGGCTGCTGTGCTGCCTATGTATAATAGAAGCTGGAGTTTAAAGTGAATATGTAAAATAGGCCACAGAAATGGATGTATGGCATACAGCTAAAAGATTTGAGAACTGGAGCAGAAAGAATGATTTCTGCCTGCCCAAGTACCATTTGGGCTTTCAATTGAAATCGATTGTATATGGACACCGAACTTGCTGTATACCTTTAAAGTTTTTTTTCTAGTTTGAGCCTTTTTCTGCTTTCTTGTTAATGTGTGTTTTAAAATTTATGTATCTGATTATTAAAATAATATAATTTTATGTATGTAACTATATGTTTTATTATTACACATGGTTCATCCATACCAGTGCAATTCACGCATTGGTATTGCACTTTGCATGTTCTGAGCAACTGGCCCTCTAAACTTCTCACTTTTTTAGATGAGGTTCTGACACTAAAACCAGGCTTCTGAGAAACTATATTGTAGTTTGAGTCTAAAATGCTTCGCAGTACAGATAGAGAATTCCATTAAGAAAAGAATTTTCTGCTTAAATTTTTTTGAAAACATTGGTGGGGGGGGCAATAGCGGGGCCAACGGGTAGTTGCAGCAAAATAGTGACCAACAAGTACTAAGAAAAGAATTTATGTTTCCTGCCATTATAGCTGCGAAGCGCTAGTGTTTCTGGCCCTGGGCAAAAGAGAGAACTTCAAATCAAGGAGTTTTAACTTGTTTGATTTAAATTCACATCCCTCAATAAGCTGCTTGAGTGCATTATACTGTCTGAAAGTATCTATCTAGAATGTCTTAGTGGTACTGTATGTGTCCTGTATAAATTCATGAATACTTAAATTCCCTGAACCTTTGAGGTTTATTCCTCACAGGAGAATGTAGACTTATAAGTAGACTTTCAAAAAAATTATTTTTAGTGTTTCAAAATGCCATTTTAGAATGACAAAATACTGTATCACTGCAACTTCTTTGTATTTCTCAGCAAGGTGACCGAAATAACAAAGCTCACCCGCTGCTCTAGTAATAGGCTGCTGAGTCTGAGATTTCTTCAGGCAGCTTGGCAGGTGGTGCAGTTCTGCAGCTGAGCACATTTTGAAATGGATGTGAGAAATATTCTGTGGTTCCTTTTGGGATTCAGTGATGCCAGATGAGCTGGTCACCTGAGCGTAGCACTGCTTGAACACGTAGATGAGCGTGGTGTGTGTGTGTGTGTGTGTGCTGAAAATGGTAATGTTTGAATTACAATAAAGCCATTGATTTTTCTGAAAAGCACACTTTGCAAAACTTAGTGGCATTTTCCTGCTGGCTTGCAGGAGGAAACCCTTGTATTAGCTGGGCCAGTTAAAATCCTTGCCTGTGTTTGCAGGGTTTGCTAGCCCCTCTGTCCCCCTGTGAACACAGAGCAGGGAAGCGGGTGCTCTCAGCAGCGCGACGCGGTGATGAGCGGGGATGCTGCCGCATGATGGCAGCAAGATGCTGCTCGGGACCTGGGGCTTGGCTTGTCCCTTAGCTTCTGGGACTGCTTTTCTTCAGTCCCCCACCCCTTCATAAGGAGAGCTGAAAGGGGTGGTTTAAAAGGCTCCGGAGATAATGGAACCGTGGGTGCTGTTAATGCATTAATTCCAGTAAAGCTACATCTTCTCAAAATGCATCCTGCAGTTTATTAGCTAGTACATGCTCTTTGTGTTTAAAGCTGTTAGGACATTTATCTTTGCTCTGAAATGTAATAGGCTTACAAATTATCAGTTTATGTGCTTGTTATCAAAATAAAAAAATCTGAACACTGAGACGAGTGTACTGAGTGGATCCCGTGCTTACACCTGAGTAAGAAGGCGTTTGTAACATCCTGCTTGTATATTGCCCACAACGCTACTGTAACGTGCTTTACAAGGCCTCTCTTGGCCCTATCTGCTGTCTGACTTAATGAACTTAATATGTACCACGTCTCGTTTTGTAGTCTATAGCAAAACTTTAACGGTGATCTTGTATCCTTTTCTGTCTATTATGTCAGTAAATCAGTACAGCTTTCCCATTCTGTAACCTCGGTTATTCTACCTTATTACTGTTAAGGCTGTTGTTATTGCTAGTTAAAACAAATGCCAAAAATCCTCCCCAAATCCTGTTGCATTAGTAGCAAAATGTGAACAAGGTTTAAGAGAGATTTCATCTTTAGCTTGAACTCCTCTCAGAAGCAACCACTAAGGAAAAATAAAATAAATTGTAGTCCTTTTGAAACTGTTTATTTCTTATCAAAAAAGTGAAGATTACTGCTGCTGCTTAATTTTTTTTCCATGTTTGCTATGATCAGGTTTATCACATAATTATCCAGTCTTAAAGCGGCTATCACTTTTGTGTATTTCAATTTTCTCATATACTTTAAGTTGCTTTTTAGTTTAAGTCTTGTTATTTGGTAGTACAAATGGGAACTATAAATCATCTGCTGCTTAAAAAAAGCAATATCCACAACTAGTGGATTTAATCTCAGTCCTGAATTGTGCAGTTCTCTGCTCAGATTAGTGCTGGCAGCTTTGTGGTGGAGACCTAATGGGCAGTGAGTAGAGACGTAGCGAGAGGCCTGTGTGCTGAGGTGTGAAAGCAAATGGGATGTGAAACGGCGGGGAGGCCGTTGTATGTGCAGAGGAGCAAAGCTGCTGAGGTGGTAGTAGGAAGGTGTCAGCAATGACATGGAGTAACGGAGGCACCATCGGGGAGCAAGGGGCTGCTGGTGTTCCAATACTTTCAGCATCAATGCAGACACCTGTGTTTGTACCACAAACTGCTTTGAAAGGGCAGAAAAGTAAGGGCATTTGGAGTTCCAGCTGTGTCATTGGCGCTGGCTGGCTCTTCTGGGAGTGGATCTCTCAGGTCTCGGTTCGGCGAGGACTTTGAGTGCACCTCGGACTGGTACCCGAGAAGCGATTGCTCGCTGGATGTGCGCAAGAGGACATTGCCAGCGCTGAGCTTGTCTGCAAACATCCCAGCCATAGCTGCTTCGGCTGGAGTGGTGGTTTAGTGAGTGTTACAAATAGCTTTCAGCTCTATTATTTATTATTGCTGTGGATGCTTGTTACACACAGTTAAGCGCTGTAGTGACCCAGGCAGCTGGCTGAAGCAGTCTAGTGGTGTCTTTCTGGTTTTAAGCATGTGAGGACCAAGAGGAAGGTGCTTTGTTATTGTGACTGTTGTGACACTGGTTACAAGGTTTCTTGTCCTTTCTCCTATATGCAGGTTAAAATGAAATTTAGCCAAGACCTGCAAAAGAACTTTATTAATGGGGAATTCTTTGTGGCATGCCTGTATAATGAGCTTGCCTTGAGAGGTGTTCAGACTCAAGGCTAGCTAATCCTAACAAAGGGGATGACTTGGGCTGGGTCAGGCTTGAATGGCTGGGGCCAAATCGTCAGTGGTGTAAGGCAGCAGTCATAGACTAATCGGAGAGGGAGAAGGAAGATTTTTCCAGTGCTTTGTGGTTGTACTAAAACATTCTCGGTGTTATGCGATTGCTCAACTAGCTTCTGTTTACTCAGTGTTCTTACAAAACTGAATTATGAGCCAGAAAAAAATTCCTGACTTTATAGCCAGTTATCGGTAGAGGGTGCTATGTAGCTTTTGTATTTGATCTGCATAGGCTGTATGTTTACCAAAGATATTTTTAGTTAATAATTTATGATTCAAAATTTAGTTCAATTATACCTTTGCTTACATTAGCAGTGCAGTTTACTGTAGTAGATCCTGATAACATTAATTTGATTCTGCAAATGAACAGAATTTCTATTCAGCAAGATTCCACGTTATACTGCGATCAGCTCTGTTATAATGATTTTATGATTAGAGACTGTTTATATATGGTAATAAATTTATGGAATCTAGTTTATAGGCTTACAAAAACACAAACACCACCATCATATTTCTTACTGGCATTCGCTGTCAGTGTGATCGCGATGTCATCAGATGAGATGCAGCTTCTAAGTAACTGTGCAAGTGATTCAGCATCGGGGGGTGGCGAGTGAATGTCAGGAGGAGGTTGTGTGGAAGATGGGGATAAGGAGGAAAAAAACAGCAAACAGGAGCTGAGGGGAATGAAAGATGAGGAAAGAGTAAGAAGATACAGAGAGATGAGGCTGATGAATAGGAGGCAGATAAAGGCCAGATGACAGCTTCTGATTTTGGAGTTGTTGCTTTGCTAGCTCTACCTTCCCAACTTCTCTGCCCTAATTGCCTTTTCAGGCCTATGAAGCTTCCGACTTTTTCCCACAGTCAGCGTCCCAGCTGCTTGCAGGCTCTTCTGCTGGCTGCGGATAGGTAGAGCCATGAATTTTTTCTGTAAACAGAAAACAGACCGTGGGCTCTCTTGGCTTTTCAGTTATCTTCAAGTCTGATGGGAGATAATTTGATCTCTTAAGTTTATTCTTGGAAGAAGTCTTACGAGTAAAAGAATTTTGATTTCTGAGAACTGATAGAGCAGAGTACCAGGGGAATATCTTGGCCTATCTATCTGTCATTCTGCCATTTCCATTCTTGGTAAATGTGGGATAAAAGACAGTGGTCCAATCTAGAAATAATCTTCACTTGACTTTTGTAGAAAGACAGCTAAAGATGCAGAAAGTTATTGGAGATTAACTCTTTGTTTAGGAAGGCACGAGCAGCCGCTGTTCTGTTCCCCTGCTGTCTTCTTGGGGTGCCTTTTGGGCTGGAATTCCCAGGATAGTGTTCCAGCATAACCAGGGCTACGCTTGCCTTTTTGTGGCTCTGAACAGGGGGTCCCAGGGCTGCACCCACAATGGCAAAGAACAGGACAGCTCATCGTGAGGAAACAAAATAAGAAAATCCATTGCTTTCCTTCAGGCTGGACAAGGTCACCCTTGAGTAGGGCACTTCAAAACACGCAAAAGGCATGGCTGTCCTCTGTGGCCCATATCTGTGGGAATCTTCCTCCTGGGTGGCATGCCTCTAGGCTTCCTCCCCTTTCTTCCTGCGTAAATCTTTTGATTGATATCCAGGATCTTGGATCAGTTCCCATCCCTTCAGCACTCTGTTGTTATTGACTGCTGATAGGGTGCCAAACAAGACCCACAAAGGAGGTATGTTCTTAGGGAGGGCTGCCTCGTGGTGGGACATCAAGCCCTTATTTGCTAGTACTGTTCAAAGGGCACACGGCAGCTGTCCTGACTCTGTGGAGCATATCATGCTTCTGCCCGAAGCAGGAGTGGGGAGCGGAGGGAAGCTTTTAGGGTCAGGAACGTGGGTTGCTCTCATTTCTACTCAGCTGGTAGCTCTGCTGGAGTGGCAGGTGGTGACTGTCAGGTCTGGGATCCAAGCCTGAGAGCAATCAAGGCTTTGAAAAAACTAAACTGCCTGGCTCAGAGACCTGAGGCAGGTTGGCTCCTCTGATGACATCCCAAGGCTGCTGGTGTTCCTGTTGGTGCAGGCAGAGCTAGCAAGTCCTGGAGGGGAGGAGAAGGAGAGACCGTACGTGTTTCAAACTGTTGATGTGACCCTTCAGCCCTGCTTCGAAGTAATCCAGTCATTGAACCTTATGCCAGCACAGCGTTAGCCACTGCAGCGTAAGTTGACAGCCAGTTACATTCAGGACAGCCTCAATTTTAAAGCCCCTTTTATTGAGCTTAACAAAGGTTGTGTGACAGGCTTTGGGAATTAGTGCCCAAAGGCAAGAAAGGTTGAGTTACCTAGAATTAATAAGGTGGCTTGGGGACAAGCATACAGGGTATGCAAGAGGAGAGTTTTATTCTTTGCCTTGCCACAGGCTTCCTGGGTAGCTGTATGCAGATTGCTCTAGTTTCTTCCTGCTTGTCTTTCCTTAATGGAAAATAGGAACAACAGGAATTGACTACCTTGCATGAGCACGGAGAAGCCTTCACCTCATGCAGATACAAAAATAATAAGAGCCCAAGGCAGGCATCCAGAGGCAGGGGGGTAATGAGCTCAGAGCAGGGTGCCTGATATGTAAACCCCATGTGGAAGAGAATAAACCAGAAGTATTCAAAATAGATCTTTTCCCTGAGTAACATTTATTTCATTTCAGTGTAGTTCTTGCTGAGACCCAGTCAGTCATGTCATGGTAGCACACCATTCCTGCAACCCAACAGGTATCGCTGCTGGAAGTGCAAAGACTTCCTCAAGTAAACTGTTTAAGTGCTGGATCTACAACATAAAGCAGTAAACACGGGGGGTGGGGGGGAAATAGCATCTTGCTCAGGGCCCTCTCAGGGTGGGTTTATGTACAGTACGGGGGATATCTGAGCTAGCCTTATGTGAATTAGCTTGTGTGTTGTTGTCATCTTGCTAGGGCAGAAAGAAGTGCTTGTAGCCTGAATTCTCAGTAGGGTGAATTAGTATTCACTGAATTCAGTGCAGGTGAGGCCAGACTACCTTGGTACCTACGTGAGCTTGTTTGAAAGCTAATCCAGGATCTCTGCAGTAGCCACCCTGCAGTTTTGCCCTGTAGATACACAGCTCTTGACTTGAGTTATTGTGGACAGAAAAAGGCAGTTCTGAAGTGTGATTAATGTGTTCATCTCAGGATGAGAAAAATTGTGATACAGAAGTATGTTCTCTGTGGTGGGTGGAGTAGACCATGTGTATCTAACTTCGGGTGTTAACTGCTTTTGGGCCTGGGCTAGATTTCAGTTATGGAAGTGGAAGGCTCCGTGTCATCGAGTCATAGAATCATTAAGGTTGGAAAAGACCTCTAAGATCAGCAAGTCCAACCATCAACCCATCACCACCATGCCTGCTAAACCAAGTCCTGGAGTGCCATGTCTACACGTTTTTTGAACACCTCCAGGGAGGATGACTCAACGACCTCCCTGGGCAACCTGTTCTAATGCTTCACAACTCTCTCAGTAAATACATTTTTCCTAATATCCAGTCTCGGCGTCCCCTGGTGCAACTTGAGGCTATTGCCTGTTGCCCTATTGCTAGTTACTTGGGAGAAGAGACCAACACCCACCTCGCTACAACCTCCTTTCAGGTAGTTGTAGAGAGCGATAAGGTCTCCCCTCAGCCTCCTCTTCTCCAGACTAAACAATCCCAGTTCCTTCAGCTGCTCCTCGTAAGACTTGTTCTCCAGACCCTTCACCAGCTTCATTGCCCCGTGAGCCAACCAGTAATGTAATTACAGGCTTCCTCCTGTAGTGTTTCAGAAATACTAGGACAATACTGCTTCTTAAAACATTCTCTTTCTTTTTCTCCCCTCTGTGCACAGTGAAATACAGTTCAGCTCCTCTAGCACGACCACTTCAGAGAGCCAGGAGCCGTCGTCCGGGGATCAGGCAGCGAGCGCGCTGCAGCAGCAGCTCCTACTGATGGTGGCGCGAAGGACCCTTGCAGAAAGCCCACGGGTACATTGTAATATCTCAGTTTCTGGCATTTTGATTAACTGCTGTATAAACAAATGCTGCAGGCTTGTTCCTGAGACAGTTTTGTTCATTTTCTATACTACTTTGCCCTGTATTGCTCGTGTGGGAGAAGATGTATTTTATGTTGACGGATGTAGTTCAGCTGCTTTCTGCTGACACTGAGTGGAGTCCTAGAGGAGTCCTTAAAGACTCCATCACCTAAAAAGTTGATCTTCTGTCTTTGGTCATTTGAAAGAAAGAGGACATAGCTGTTAGGATTTTAGACACACCACCAGATTTTACCAGTATGAAGTGTTTACTCCAGATTCGTTAGTATCCTAAAACTTCATGTCTGGTTTCACTTTCTGAATCAGGTACCCAGGCTTCTGGATGTCTGTTGTGGAATGTCAGACCCATCTCCTCGATGCAGTTGGTTAGATAAAAAGGCCCTCAGAGTTCAGTTTATATGGCAATATGTGGACATACATGTACTTTACAGTGTTTGGGGTCTGTGACCAATGGCTTAAGGCTGTAATCTGTTTTTACAGTTCCTTTTATAATAGCTTTAACCTTCTCTCTTCTTCCATGGCAAATTCTAGTTTGATATTTATGAATAACCTTAAAATGCCAGATAATTATCTTTCATCTTAGATTTTGCATGGGAGCTTCAAGCTAGAAGCAACTTGTATGAAGGAGGTATTTTAAATTAACAATCAGGAAGTTGTCCTGAATTTGTATTTCAGATATGAGCGGAGTCTTCTGTCTAATGGCTCAGATGTTTTCCAGATATCTATAATCCTGTAAACTGCCTGTAAACTAAAGAACAATTATCATGCGTGGTTTTTTTTTTTTTCTTCTTCCTGGAAAACTGCACCATTAAGAAGCAAGGCACGTTGCTCAAGAGCACATAGCAAGTTTCTCACAAGGCCAGGCAGTAATTTCAGAACTTCCCAGTTTCTGAATTTTTTTTATTAAACATGAAATTCTGAGCTTATGTAAGTCAGGAAAAGTTTTGTCATTGATTTCAACAGAGCTAGGGTCTCAGGCTGTCTCTGACACTATATCAATTTATGAAGTCAATTTTTCTCAGCACTTTTTTTTTATAAGAGGCACAATTAGACCTAGTGACTTGCTTAGGGCTGGTGAGAGAGTTTCCTAAATGTAGCTCAAAAATCTGACTCCGATATTCCAAGCCTCCTGTAATGGACTTCATCCAAACATCACAGTTCCTCAGGAGCCAAAATGCTCGCTTATGCACTCAGTTAAATACGTGTTAAGCTGTTCTGAGGGCCGAACAATCAGATCTTCAGGTGTTTTTAATGGACTCTTTGCCACCATTTTGATCTTTTTATTTAGTTACAGTGAGCAAGCTAGATTAGATGAGTGAAGTTAACGATTGTAGTTGATGGAGTTTCACATCACTTTCTGTTGGAAAACAGGACCCAAGAGAAAGAAAACTCGGCCAGTATTAGCAACTGTGATATTTTAAAATACATTTTTTCTTTAAAAATGCTCCAATTCCATAATTAAGCGACTTTTTAAAGTGGTAATAGAAATATTAAAATTTGAAGTACCTAAACTACATTTAGATTTTAAAATCAGCATGGCGAAAGGATTGCAATCGGTCTCGCAGCTTTTAAATTACCTGGAATTGTTAACAAATGAAAGAATGCTGAACAGCCTGGCATCCTCTGGCATGCCTGAATGCTCAGAAAACGAGTGAGTTAGTGTCCTGTGCTGACAGCGGCTGAGCTACCCAGCACTGCGTGGCTGGGTGCTTTTAGTCAATTGGAGGCATGAGATAAAGTGCAGAAACTTGGATTTCTTTCTCCAAATCTTAAACTAGCCTGTTTTACCTCATGTTTGCCAGCGGACTGAGGATATCAATGAGTTGGTCCCCAGCTGACAGACAGCAATGCATTAAGTCACTTGTAAATTAGTGTAAAATTCCTTTTCCTGGAAAGTGAAAATTAGAAGTTATTTCTGTAATCCGAGAAAAAATTTAACAATTCCATTGTGCAGCTGGACAGGTTGTTTAAAAAACTATGTTTTTCTAACAGTTACAATTCAAGAAGATGATCAATTATTTCCCACAGAAATCCCCTTCTCTGACTAGGAAAGTTAATCTAACGCTGTAACACAAGTAATTCTAATGTAAACATTGCGTAGAGTTCCATAACAGATATATGTATTATCTAATATTGTTTACTTATCTTTAACAATGGGGGGCTAGAAGGAGGTTGAAAACCACTAGACTTCACAGTGATTAGAAATCTCAAATTCTCTGTGGAAGAAAAATAGGTGATTCC
>Ga0065711_1051236_pt1 | contig 10463 bp, 13 predicted proteins | sample Hoacrofraction12_FD_59098 | JGI IMG/M metagenome (GOLD analysis project Ga0065711, IMG submission 59098) | Hoatzin crop microbial communities from Cojedes, Venezuela - Epithelial fraction 12 v2 (version 2) | ecosystem: Host-associated > Birds > Digestive system > Esophagus > Crop | place...
GGTGGGGACGGGGATGGTGGTGGGATGGGGATGAGGATGGTGATGGGAATGAGGATGGGGATGGCGATGGTGACAGGGATGGCAGTGGGATGGGGACGGGGATGCGGATGAGCTGGTTCAGGGGTCCCCCACTGGCACTGCCACACCGAGCAGCTCTCATGGAGGTATGCAGTCGAGGACATCGCCGGTCATGGAATTAATATAACAGAAAACAGGGAAATGGGGCTTGCCGAGGAGAAAAATAATATCATGACTGCACATCCAGCTCTGTCCTGGCTCCTGCCCCTCGTCAGTCCAACCCGGGCCCTTCACAGCGGTGCCATTCTGCCCGGCTGCCGCCCCTGCCCACGGGCTCTGCCGGCTCCTCCAGCTGCCGGCAGCCGGATGGCACCTACAAAATTACTCAGAGCTGATTATTTATGATTTGTTTCTGCAAAAATTACATTTGACTTTGTAAACGAGAATTTGTCGGTACTGTCCCCTCCCTGTAGCAAAGTGGTTTGTTATTTTTCACTGGGATTTCACAACCTCTGCCCGTGCTGGTCCCAGTTTTCCTGCCGAAAGCTGCTTGTGTCCCCCGGGATGTGCTGCATGGCAGCGCCACTAATTCACAACTCCCCTGGAGCAGGAACAGAAATCCACACAAGTTCTGCTCTTACTGGTGGAAGGAGATGCGTTTTAGAGTGCTCGCTCTTTTAACAAACCAACCCCACTTTGACAGAGAAATCTCTGTCGGCAAGCACATGCTGCAGGGTGGCAGTGGGTGCCTGCATGCCCGTGCGTGGCATCGGGGCATGGTCCCTGGCACCCCGCGGGCAGGGGACAAGCCCAGCGTGAGCGTGTCCCGGGCTCTGGGCCGAGAGGCAGAGGGATGCCCCAGCCCTTGCGTCACGGTGTGCCCGCAGCCGTCACGCTCTTCCGCACAGTGTGAGAGCGGAAATGGTCGCGTCAGTGGCCGGCAGCACGTGTTAGGACCTGGCTACAGCTCTTAACGTCGCTCACGCAGAGCTGAGGCACTCAGGGCTCTCGCCGATGGATTTCGGGCTGTCCCCGGGTTGCTGCTGCAGTCTCTGGGAAGAGTGTGCCTGGCGGCTGATGGTGCTGCCGCGTGGAAGAGACATAAACTGAAGGGAGAAGATTTTATCAATTATTTATGTAAATAGTTGTGCCGTTCCTTGGCTCTATGGCAATGCCAGGAAGGGTGGGTGGTGTTTCCAGCACTTTAAGTGAGCGGATGTTGCGGTGGTCACTCGGGGACACAAGGATGCTCCACGGGCAGGCAGACAGTGGGGCACGCGCGGGCAGGGTGCAGCCACTCGGGACCCTGCTAAGGGGCTTCTTCGCGCGAGTCGCTGCCTGATTCTCCGCGGGGAAGCCCACTGTGCCCCCGGCTTCAGGACGCCAGCCTGCTGGCTGCCGTGGCCCCGGCTGGGGAGCGGGACCCCCGGGACAGGTTGGGGTGTTGGAGGTGCAGAGAGCCCGTCCAGCTCCCGCACGGCTGCTCCTGCCCTGGCAGCGGGATGAGCCGTCCGCACAGCTCCCTGGTGCGGGGCTGGGGAGGGCAGTGGGTCATCCCACCTCGCAGGGTGGTGACACCGCTCCCCAAGGAGCACTGCGCTGGCGTGTGCACCCCGGGGGCTATAAATACACCCGGCCCTTCGCTGTCCTCTCGGTACCTCCCGTAGAGGCACTGCTAGCGCTGCTGACACCCACACTCAGCTGCCATGTGGCTCGTGAAGGCTCCGGGTATTTATATTTCTGCCAGCAGACGCGGTTGGTTGGGGCTCAGCGGCACCAAACATCTCCGCATCTCTCACACCTAACCCTCGGTTGGGGTTCACCCCGCGGGGCTGCAGGCACAGCTGCAGGACAGGGGTGCCAGCGACGATCTGGGGTAAATCCCACAGGATTGCATCCCTTCTCCCAGTGCTGCTAAGCACTGACCTGCTCCCAGCCCAGCCCACCCGAGTTCAGCCCGAGCCCTGCCGCGGCGTTCCTGGCATCTCCCTCCCACTCCCGTTGGAGCAGGAGCCTGCTGCTGGCAGCAGAAACCCGAGCTGCACGGTTTGAAAACCCCCGTTTATTTAATTGCTTATCTATTCAGCCCTTCGCCTATCGGCACAGGCTTGGCTTCTATTTTCCAACGCTCTAAGATAATTTTTTTTAAAGTTTATAAAGAAACACTCCTTATGTTCCCGCGCTGCTTCACATCTGTCAGGGTGACAGCACCCACATTTTCACACTTAGGCCAAGGTTAAAGGAAGCCAGAAATACATGCACAATATCAAGTGTTAAAATACGGCGTTTACACATGGTGTGTTGCTCTTCACATTAAATAGAATCAGCAAGAGCGGAGCTTTACAAGCCCCGACGCTCGTAGACCTGACCTGTGAGCATTCACAGGCTCCTGCGCGAGGTGGATCCAGGCGTGCGTCCCCAGCTCGGGGGCTGCCGGAGCTGCGTGAGCCCCCTCCGTCCAGGTGCTCAGGGTGGGAGAGGCCGGCAGGTCCTACGGGGTGTTGGGCGGGAAAGGGGACTGCGCAAAACCGCAGTTTGTTGATGATGGAAGCCATTGACTGATGAGCAGAGAGCATTACAACTGAAGGGATATTGTATCAAAGCTGAAAAGTTTTCACGAAGTGCAAAGACAAACCAAGGATGAAAAAATGAAAGAAAATTAAATAGGTAAAAGAAAGAAATAAAGCAGGTGAAAGAACTGAGGTGCAGCTGTGGTGTATCCCGCGTACCTGCAGCTTGCATGGCAGCACCACCGCCAGAGCCCCTACCCGCACCGCCAGCCTGCGGGATCGGAGTCCTCAAAACCAGGCATCCATCCCTCCCCGTGCAGCGCTGCTGGGGGTCTGGTTCCCTGCTCCTGGCACCGGGGCTTCGCCTCACGGCACTACTGGAACAGGCAGAGGATGGCAGGAGTCATCCCCGGTGATGCAGAGCGGCCGTGCTGCTGAGACAGAGGCAGGGGTGCGGGCAGCCGGGGTCCCAGCAGCCGGGGTCCTGGCCCTTCGGAGCCCCTGTGCTCCCTCCCGGCAGCGTCCCCAGCCCGCGGCCCCGGGAGCGGGGGTGATGGCGCAGGGCACGGCTGCCCTCCGGCCTAAAGGAAGGGTGGGCAGAGCGGAATCCCGCACTGTCTGAAGGCAGCGTGGCCGCAGGCAGAGACACCAGTCCATGGCACGGAAATAGAGGTCGGCGTAGAATGTGAAACATCTACACTGTCAGGCAAGGTATGGAGCAAAAAGGGAGTTAAATATTTTAATTGGTTTTTAAATGCTAAGCCATTTGGGAAGGAACAGTCACTCTGCACCCTGCAACAAAATCTGCATGCAGCAGCCCTTGCCAAAGAGAAAAAAAGGAAGTTTCTGCAAAGACAGATTTAACTCTCGCTCTGTACAGACTGGGCAATGCACTCCGGGCTGTCAGGTTACGGCTGCGCCTGCGGGACGGTGACGGGAGGAAGAAACACCTGAGCCTGAGCGGGAGCCGCAGAGGAAAAGGCAGTGAAGGGCTGGGAGAAGGCTCTCCTCCGGCCGAAGGCCAGAAAGGGCAGAGGTGCGGGGAGCCGCTGCCCACAGGCGTTCCGCTTCCAGTTGTGCTGGCAGCTGGCTCAGCCGCCCGCCCCGCGACTCCCTGGCGACGAAGCAGTGCTCGTGCACTCACTGGTCCTGGTCCTCCGCCGAGCCACCGGGGATCTTCCCAAGGTTTTAAATCTTATCTGTTTTGCAAACCTTTCATGACCTGTTTTTAAGACCGCGTCACTGCCTGAAGAATCACCTGGAAACATGAATTAACCGCAATAATACAAAAGGCAGGAGGAGCGTTTCATAATTTTATTGGAGTGCTTTCAGTGTGAGGTTGCTAGGTGCAGTGCCAGTAACTCCGTGGCTGCCGTTCTGCTGCCACTAAAAATAGTTACGACTTCAAAAGCCATGCCTGACAGTAAATGTACATGCAAACAACCCTGTGCATTATTAAAAACCAAAATCCTTTAATTCATTGAAATGATAGACAAATAAGGGGATTCTTTAACTACAGTTTAATTAAAGCAGTTACATAGCCTGAGCTTAAATACCGAGTAACACTGTCTCCGCGGATATTGCCGCCAGGTTTCACGAGTATTTACACAAAAATTTAACTTGCTCAACAACGTTAAAATCACAGTACGATAGAAAAATAAACATTTTCACGCCTGTCCTTGAGACACGCTGTGACTCCTAGCCACAGACTACGCCGTGGCTGTAATTCACAAGCTGTGTGTCCTCGGAGTGTCTGCGACCATTGTGCCACACGGTGCGGCTCCAGCAGCACTGTTCTGCCGTGGGCTCTGCTCCAGCGCCGAGCACCCGAAGCAAGGAGTGAGCCAGCGATGTCAAGCAGGGTGACGCGCTCCTACTCAGCAGCTGCAGCTGTTGGGGCTTTTTTGACTTTGCACAGGGCCAAAGCGACTGCCGCGAGAGGGCCAGCACCCCCCGGCCCTGCCTGCACCGTCCCCGGCTCGCAGCCGGCAGTCAGCAGATGCGGCTGCTCAGGGGCCTGGAACGCGTTTTTCAGATCCAAATTCAACTCCAGGCCTAGAGCTTCCTTCTAAAACGTGGCCAGAGGTGGAGACCAACCACTGCGGTAACAAATACGGAGGCATAGGCTTCAGAAATAATGTGGTTCACACAGAAATCGGTAATACCAGTGTCAGGACAAACCACTCCCTGTTAATGGTCCAGTCCAAAGGCAAAACAGAGCAATAACAGGCGAAAAAAACATACAGAATCCCAGAAAGGCAGTTAGTGGTTTTTTTGTCTCCTGGCACTGCCAGGCCAGCGAGCCCAGGGGCTGCAGCCCCGGCTCCCCAGGCCGGACGGTCTGTGGGTAGGAGCAGCCCTCTCCCGACGCATCCTGCCCGGCACTCGGCGGGACCGCAGCGAGCCGAGCCAGCGCGCTGGGCTCCAGACCAGATCCAGATCCAGATCGCTGCCGGCGCTCCTCCCCGTGCCCCTCGCTCTTCCTCCCCGAGCAAGAGGACGATGCCAGGCTGAGGAAAACCCGGCACGATCCCTCGTTGGGCGCACGCAGCGTGATCCCGAGGGTTTAGCTTACGGGCCCACGCACAGAAGCGAATCTCCAGCCTCGGTCCGCGGGGTGAGCCGGAGGCTGGTGGGATGCTCGTCGGCAGCCGCTCGCTCGTGGGCCGTCAGCCACCGCGGGGGCCCTGCAGCCCCCACAGCCACCGTCCCCGGACTGCAGCCCCCCGCGGCACCAGTGCATCTCCCGCTGGGAGCAGGGCCAGGCTTCTGCCTCCCCGGGTCTGAGCACCGTTTCATTCCCTGGGCGTCAGACGAACGGGATTACACCCAAAAACCCTGGGCGCTGTGCTACGAAGACGCACAAGCTGACAGCAGATCATGTGTAGGTTTCATCCTGATTTCACTTTGTGTTAAAGATTACAGTACGTGGGAGTTAGTGGGGAAAATGAGAAAAAAAATTAACCCTATGAGCTGGAGGAAGCAAAATGCAGCTAATGAACAGGAATCGGTTTCAGCGTGGATCGCTGCAGAATGCTTTGGCAAAACTTAAGCTCTAAATAACTATTCACCTCAAACCTGCTGGCGTCTTCAGTGAACGACTTGTAGTTATTAAAAGCTTCCCAAATACACCCAGAGGAAAAATAGGTTAAAAGCATGACCACAAAATCGTAAAGCATTTAATCTCATTTGCTAGTTGGAGCACGAGGAGGGACTGCAGAACGTTTAGGTGGTCTTCTGTAGTGAGATGCCGAGATGAAGCTCGTTCCTAGCAAACACAACCCACCACCATCACTTCTTACCAATTAACAGCCCGAAGGCTGTGGTGAGCTTGCTTTCCCTGCGGAAAGAAACCCCAGTCGAGCAGCTGAGGGAAAGGCTTCTCCAGCTCAGCCTTCCCAGAGGTTTGTGTATAAAGGCAGGGATTGCCGGGGGCCTCCAAGGCTGGGGGGCAGGTTGTCTTCCACAGATACATCACAGCAAGAAGTGCCGAAAGGCAAATACTAAAGACCAGTCTTGCCAAGTTCCCCAGGGTCTCATGGCTCCAGCCACCACACTGCCCGGAGGAGATCGCTTGGTTTTTGCGCTGGCAGTGTCCAACGCACCCCGTCTGACCAGCTTCCTCACTGATGGGGTGGCCCACAAAAAGAGCAGGAACTTCACACGAGGCTGTGCGGCTCAGCTCCATGCTCCAGCCGGTGCAGGGGAGGCTGTGACATCTCGGCGCGCGTACAGCACGGAGTCACATCGGAGCAGGACGCGGCTTGAGGTGTTTGTTACCTCTGTAGGTCACAGGGTCTGGAAGGCGGAAAATAAATGGTGTCTAAAACGTGTCTGCCGATCCTTCTTGGTGCTCGGTGGGAGGCTCCCGCACGCTCCCATGAGGCAAAGATGCCAAGCACCGTTGCCTGCCATGGCTGGTCATCATCAGAAGGGATCTTCATTAATAACGTCTCAGGACGGACCTCAGTAACGACCTGGGTAACCAGCAGGCCAGTCGCACGGCTCTCTTCAGCGGGGCAAGGCGGCCTGGAGCGAGCTTCCAGCAGTTCGGGAGGAAAGCGCAGGAACTCTGCAGGCGCTCGAGGGCCCGAGGCCTGCGGGGAAGGGGGGTCTCCCCGGCTGCTACACGCCCTACGCCGCCAGCCAGCTTCGCCGTGTCGGAGAGACGCGTTGCAGAAGGGCTGTAAGCAGCCACTGCCGGACCAACCTCGACGCGCGGTTCTACATTCTGCTGCGCCTGTGTGTTGGGGAGCTTTTTTCAGACACGAGTTAGCAGAACATTTCATTTCCTAACTGAAAGCAAAGAGAGAAACAGACCACGAAAGGCTGGGAAATGAATACAATTTGAAACCTCGAGAAGCAGATTCAGAGAATATCCTGTTTTTATGCTCTCTCTCCGTTTAATTCATCTGCCATTCCAAACAAGACGTGCCTCAGCTGAATGAAGTCTCCAATAATCACATAATAGGAGAAGTCATTTATTGGGAATCAGGCTCATTCTCCGGCGATATAAATAGGCTGTGCTGTTCCACAGTCTTTTGTCAGCAGGGATTAATTGGCAATTGACCCTTGGCTGGGATTTCTTCGCTACCTCCACATTTTTCATCTTATAGGGCTAAACGAGATCTTAACACTGCTCTGAGAAGCTATGCTTCCTAAGCAGCAGTTTAATTTATCTTTCAGCTATAAATCAGCAGTTTAATTTATCACTAGGTTACATATCAACAGTGAATAGTCAGGGTGGAACTGAGTTTATTATAAAGAAGTTCTGTTAGAAGACACAGTATTACAGCGACTGAAACATGCTGTTAAATTTTCCATTAATGCCCAATTCTGAATATGAACACGGAGAACCACACTTCACATACTTTACATTTAGCTTTCTAATAAATAAGTTCAATAAATAGGGACTTTGCAGATTAAGAAGCTGTATGTGTGAACAGAAGCTGCTTTACAACGTTGTCAAAAAATAACTAGAGCTATTCTTGTTTGTTACCAAATCACCGGAAATTAGTAAGTAAAATATAAATATTTTACCCTTGCTATGAAGACTGGAGGAACGTAGACCTGTTAAAATCACCCTTAGGATTACATAGAACTTAATTTTGTACACTAAATTTAGAGCATGCTTTCATACCATTTTTAGCACACAATATTTTAAAGTACATTTCTTAAAAATATGAGAAACGAATAAGACTGCCCATGTAAGGTTTCGCCTGCGCTCTGATCGCTAGCTCTTGTGTAACACAATATTGCAGTTTGGCTAATTTTGGACGACCTATTCCACATTTGGAAAAGATATATAACAAAGGGCCAGATTTAGTCTGTAGTATATTGCAACATCTTGTTAATACAGTAATTTATTTGTCACAGTACAAAAAAAAATTACTTTCTCCCAATTATATATATAACATATAATCCATTTCTATTATCCATTTTAATAACTATTTTCTTGGGACACAACTCTTACATGATCTCTAAAGACTGCCAGGAACAGAAATATTCTCGTACCAAACGAAAACACGAGTAAATCAAGCAACTGTAGCTTCACTTGTCCGAAAGGCGCAGTTCTTTTCGGCACACACATTTCCCACGTTCTACCCGTAAGGAACTCCAGCAGGGCTCCCAGCCCCGGCAGCCGAGCGCCCGCGCCGCAGCGAGATGCCGGCCAGCCTTCGGGCTGGGCAGCTCGCCTCGGCTGTGCTCAGCCCCGTCCCGGGGCTCCTCCAGCACAGGAGGCAGGCCTGGACCATCCCATCGGCTGCTCGGAACCAAATCACCTCCGCACGCACTGGCACGCCGACATCCGCTCACGGAATGCACCGTGCCATGCACGTGCCCTCACCGGCTCCGGGAGAGCCCCGCTCGTCTGTCTGCTGGGGCCGAGGTGTTCGTTCTCCTGGAAGCCGGTTTGCCTCTGAGGGGGTCCGGATTTGTCACGAACAACCACCACAATCTGAGAGCATCACCACGCACACATCGGGAAGCCTGCCTTTTGTAAAACACCGGCAACCCGAGCAGACCGAACCATCAATGCTACCGAACTATCAAATAATTATCAACACTAGAAGCAATAACAAAACCGTGAAGGTGAGATAACTGCGTGATGACTTTGACTTAAATACTGTTTTAGAACAGCAAGTGAGCAAAAGGCTAAGTGTGTGGACTGAGCCTCGGTGGAGAAGATCCTGCTCTTTCTCATTTTTACCTCCTATTTCTACAGAGAGGCTGACTGAGAACATTTTGGAACGTGGGAGACTAAGTCATTAAAACAGAAGCGCTTGGATTGCTTTCTTCCTTTAGGGGATTTACTTCATTTTACTTTATCTGACACCAGTCAGAAAGAAATGAGAGTATTGCAAGGAGAAGGAAAGCTGAGTATTGACGTGTTATTTTCCACTAAAATTCTTCTGCTGACCTTGTTAATCTTAGAAAAAGATCAGAAAACGAGGCTTTACCTACAAGGAATCTGAGAGGCTGGAAGGTTTTCCTCACACACTTGCAGCACTACAGCGTCCCACTGTCTCAAAGCGGAGGATTTCGTCAGACCGTTCCCAAATCCTTTGCATCCGCTCACAAACTCGTGTCTCCGTTCTGTTTGTACTCAGATAAAATATTGAGAGTCATTTCCTCGCTTTTGGACTGCACGTTGTGTTCGCTTCTTCTGGACGATTTCCTGGTCGCCCTGGAAAGCCGCCTTCGAAAGGTGTCACCAGCCAGAAAGTAAAGGATAGGGTCGACGCAGCTGTTGAGGCTGGCCAGACCCCTCGTCACCTGGTAAGTGGCATAAACCTTATCGTTGAAGGCACACATTTGCGGAGTCTGAAAATCCAGCCTGGCTCTCAGATTTAAGGTCTTCATCACGTGGAAGGGAAGGTAAGACACCGCAAAGACCGTTAACACAATAATAACCAGGTAAATCGACTTTCTCCTGAGGGGAGAGTTGTCCAAATCTTTGTAAACCAAAGCTTTCACAATGAGCCCATAGCAACCAAGAATCAGAATGAACGGGATGCAGAACATCAGCACCGTGGTGCACATGCTGTAAACGAAGTAACTTCTCAGGTAATCATCGGCTGTCGTGTCGTAGCACGTCGTGGTCTTATTTCTCCGTATCCCCGTTCCCGAGTAGAAGAGTATGGGAGAAATCACGGCCACCACGACGACCCAGACCAGGGTGCTGATGTAGACGGCATTCTTCTTCTTCAGCCTCCCCAGCGACTTCAAGGGGTGCACCACTCCCGTGTACCTGTGCACGCTTATGCACGTTAGAAACAAGATACTGCCGTATAGGTTGACGTGGAAGATGAACCTCTGCAGCTTGCACATGATGTCTCCGAAGATCCAGTCCGTCTTGTTGAAGTAGTAAAAGATGAGGGCGGGCAGAGTCAAGACGTACAAGAAATCGGCCAGTGCCAAGTTGAACATGTAAACTGAGATGCCGCTCCAGGGCCTCATATGGAAGACGAACATCCAGATGGCCACGCTGTTGCCCAAAAACCCGGTGATGAAGACCAGAATGTAGACGGTGGGCAGGTAATAGAACTGGAAGCCAGTTTTGGTCAGGGAGCACTTAGTGGTGGCGTTTCCGGCAGACCAGCCGCTGCTGGACAACAGGTTGGCTTCAGTTCCGTTCAGAGCAGCAGAGAGGAGGACTTCGGTCATGATCCTTCCACCAGAGTCACATCAGCCCGAGGTGAAGCGACAGGGTCTCTACAGGGACAGCAACGCACCTGAAAGCGGAGAAGAGCAAGGAGAACCTAACTGGAAGGCAGAGCCTGCCCTGCCCTGCTCCCGCGGGGTTCCGGTCGCTCGGGCGTGGGGTGCGGGCGGTCCCCCCGCAGCGTCCGGGGCCAGCCATAGCGCGGCCGGGCCCCTCTCCCCGCGTCCCGGGGCCGGGCAGGGCGGAGGGGGAGCGCGGCGGGATGGCCC
>Ga0065711_1051237_pt1 | contig 10463 bp, 8 predicted proteins | sample Hoacrofraction12_FD_59098 | JGI IMG/M metagenome (GOLD analysis project Ga0065711, IMG submission 59098) | Hoatzin crop microbial communities from Cojedes, Venezuela - Epithelial fraction 12 v2 (version 2) | ecosystem: Host-associated > Birds > Digestive system > Esophagus > Crop | place...
GGGGAAGGAGCTGGGGAGCCCCGCGCTCGGCGGGCGGGGTCGGCATCTTCCCGGGGCCCTGTGCTTCCCCACGGCCCGCATTCGTCCCTCACAGCCGCTGCCGAGGGCCTGGAGGGTCCCCCGCGCCTGTCCCCGGGCCACCCGCGCTGAACAGCCCGCAGCACCCCATAAACAACTTCTGCGTGAAAGCCACCACTACTGCGCTCTGTCGTGGAGGAGCAGCAGGAGAGAGCAAAAGCCTCGCCAAGGGCCTGGGCGCAGGAAGGAGGAGATGTGTCAGAAGTGGGTACGACCTGGCCACCACACATCCTCGACGGAGCGGTTTCAGGTGCATTCGGTGCTGATGTCTCTGTGTCTCTCCATTCCCATCCTACAGGTGCCTGGAGCTGGCCCACACCGTTAGAGACAATTAAGCTAGCACAGAGCAGCAACATTTGCGCTGACTCCTCCTGGGCCAGCTCGGGTCTGGAAGCAATCTAGCTGGGTTTATTAGCTTGGGCCTGGTTCCAAGCAAACGCAGGCTGAGCTACGATGCGCAGCTTTGCACCAGCAAGATTTACCAGCCCGCTCATTGCCGGCTCGGGGATGTCTGCACGCCGCTGCCCAGCACGCTGCTGCTGGCACAGGTGCAGCACAGCAGGTCTGCGACACACCAGGACAGCCCAAAGACAGGAGTGACTCGGCCTCATCCCCGATTTACACGGGCGTAAATGAGACAGACATCTGGTTGGAAATCGTGCCTGTTCACATCAGACCTAAAGGAGAGGCTTGGGAGGTCTAGCACGAGGAGGAGGGACAGCTACTGAATCAGCATCTTGCTATGCCCCTCCTGAGGAGCATCCCGCGCCTAGACGACAGAGATCTTCATCTTCTCACAGCATAGAGTGCCTCACTCACAGTTTTATCCATCCCCATAATAACATGCCACCCTGCGGAGTAAAGGCATGGTAAAGACAGGAGGGCGTGACTTCTTCTTGGTAAATGCTAGGAACATTGTGGATTTGGTGGGCAGGAGGCAACTCTCCATAAAAGACATGAGATCTTGAGATGGAACAAGCATCTCGTTTGCACTGCCTCTCCCCTCTCCTGCCCTGTGTGGATGCCCTGAGGTCTACCAGAGAAGGAGCTTGCCAGCCTTTCCCCTCAATGAAGGCAGTAATAGGGTCTTTTTCTTCTGTAAGTCCATGTCTTAAATTGTCAGAAGTTAATAGCTCTCTATCAAACGTGGTTGAAAACTGGTAAATGTCCTCAGGATATGTTAATAGGACCAAGACACTACAAAGCGGGAGAAATCCCCATCTTACCTCTATAGGAAACAGAACTATCAACTAGCTGGCACAAACACTGAATTTTAATGGTGATATCCTGGGGACTTATAAAAATAAAGTAAAACTTCTCAGCGTACGTTCTCCCTCTGTGTGGCTGTTCTCCACAGCTACACAACACCTCTCAGTGCTCTGCTAACCCACGTCCGTGCCTTAGTCCCATCGGTCTGTGGGGCCCTCGGGACCAAGTCAGTCTTGCTCTTCAATTTGGAAATGCCGAAAGCACCTGGCAGTGCTACCAGAAACAGTTATTTAAGACAAATACACTGTGGTAATGATCTAAACCCCAGTGACGTGAAGAGAGAGTAAAATTTACTGAGGGAAATATTATTTTGGAACACGGTGTAACCAGGGTAATCCCGCTGCTTCCAGCACAGGAAAAACCAGGTGTTTAGATGGATCCTGAACATTGTGCGAATTACTACATCTGTATTGACGCACACTGTCTGAATATCTAAAATAGAGGGGGTTTCCTAGAAAACAGGTAGTTTGGGATGTACTGTGTAACTTCCTAGAAGGATTTTCTTTCATGGTTAGGGATCTTCCCACAGGAAGCAGGGAAGAGGGCAGACCAGCACCTTGGCTGGCCTCGTTAACCCACATCATTCTGAACTCCCTACCCCGGGGCACGCGTGCCCTGCTCTGAACCCCTGTGTAATTCCTTTTTCCTCACCATTATCCAGAATATTCTGCGAAACGCCGGCAGGTGCCGCCACTCGCTCAGCAATAGCCCCGGGCTGGGCTGCTCAGCTGGCGGGGGGGCACAGAGACACCTCCCTGCTCTGGCCACCCTCTGAGTGGGGGAACCCGAAAAAGCCTTTTTTTCACACGGGTGGCCAGGAAGGCTTCGTACTGAAGCAGATCACAGCTCCAAGCTTCAACAGCGCATAGGACTGAAGCCTTCACAGCAAGGTAAATCGGTCCGTGGCAGGTCGTCTCGCAGAGATGTAGACTGCGTAGCTCAAGCTGTGGGTACCCACATTCCTTCTAGAGGAAACGAGGCCCCACGCACTCAAACCTTCTCTCAAACCACCGTTTCCTGAGTTTCAAGCGAGACATTTGGCAGCTGCCCCGTCTTTGCTGGGATTATCCAGCTGGGTATCATGGAATCATAGGTTGGAAAAGACCTCTAAGATCAAGTCCAGCCATCAAACCATCAACCCTGGTGCCAAGCAAGGGAAGCAGGCGGTGGATAGACATCCTCCTCCAGACCTCGCTGTGCATGACAGAGCCTTGACACCTCCAGCTCTTCCAGAGCAATGACTTGGCTCCTCCAGCAAGCCCAGGAACAACAAGTGCTGGGAGGAGCCTCCCTGCTGAATCAGAAGACGCTTCATATGTTTCAGTTCTGGAACAAAGGCCAAGCAACTGCAATCGTGGCTAAGACTGTTTTATGCCCTGGGTCACCATGACTTCACTGTATGCACAAGCTGTACAGCAAATACTGATTCACCCAATGTTGTCACTACATCCGTGGGCTAGATGGGTGTCTCCTCTCCTTGTGTCCTTGTGAAAAACCAGTCATTGGCCTCACTCCCCGTGACAGCAATACTCTCCCCTTAGCAGATGGGGGGGGAAGAAGATTTCTCCATATTGGCTTTCTTGTTCAACATTCCTGGTTGCCAAGGCCTGTAGTCATGGGTCATAGCATGACCCACAGCTAGCCCAGTGGCCTCTTCCCTCTGTTAATGCAGTTGCCATCACCAAAGCAGACCTTCCATTGAGGCAGACAGGCCATCTTCAGTCCCTGAAGCTAGCCCCTGTGGGTTGCTTCATTTTCAGCCAGATATGAAAGATGAGGTTGCAATTTGGGGTAAAAAACATCCAGAGGAATGCAACTACTTGCCTGAATATCTTCTCCCTAGGTCAAGTGGGTAGGACACAGGTGATAAGTAACCAGAGACTTGCCCATCTGCCCATTCACTCCTAGCTGGTGACCAAACACCGAGAAAACAAGACTAGGTCAGGCTGGGGTGAAATCGTACCTCACAGCAACTAAGAAAAAGCCAGGACACAGACAATTACTGGGGCAACAACGCTAGTTGTGCCGATCGGTGTCCTTGTAGCCAGACAGCACTGGAACACCAAGTTCCCTGCCCTCATGGTTCTTGGCATTGGTGGCAGTAGGACAAGGCCGTGACACCAAAACCAGCTCCTGGACCATGTCAGCCACAGAAACTAGGCAGTCCTGCACCACCACAGCACAGTTAGCGCAACTGTGCCCTGAGCACACACAAGGCCGTATCACACCAGGCCCAACTCAAAGCTTACACAGAGCATTGAGAAGAAAAATAAAGTTTAAACAAGTTTGATACTTCAGTTTTTCCCTGCTGATACCAGCCTAGATCAGGTCATTGCCACAACAGTGGTTTTTCTCAGGGTCTACAGGTGCTTTTGCAGACACACAGCCTCTCTGCTCCAGACAGTGTGAGCCCCTCTGGTCACAGCTGTGCAAGCACAGCTGTCCTGGCTTGAGATGATGCTGCCTGGGAGCTGAATACCCATGAGGATGAGGAGAGATCATCTGTAAAAGGTGAGGGGCAACAGGAGGGGGGGGAAGGAAATTACATGAAGGGGACCCCAGTTGACCAAATTCAGTCTTCCAGGTGTGCTCTTTACCTTCATCGGGAACAGACGGTTGTAACCGGCCTCAGCATTATGGCTGGTCACAAACCGGATCTTCAAGAAACTCGTAGGAGCTGAAAACTCCGGTTCCCCGAGCAGTTCTTCTGTGGGAGGAGAGGAATGAAGCAGAACGGACAGAGGTAAGCTGAGCTACGCAGAGCAAACAAGCAGAGTTGAAGTATTCATCTCTGATTCACGGACTGAAATCCCTGCTTCTACTCCAGCAGGCAACAACACTAAATTTGAAGAGGACACAACTGAAATTGCGAGGCCTTTGTGTAACTGCCGCAGTATAGACAGAGGTGGGAAGTGTTGCCATGAGCATTATGTTCATATAGGGCAAAACAAGCTCTCCGGTGGGAGAAATAACAAACTTTGTTATAAATAATCTGGTTGCAAATGAGCTGTCGATTCACACACAGCAGTTTATTTACAAAGGCATGCCAAGTCCAGACTTGTTTTTCTTTTCACTTACTGCACCACAGATAGTAAAAAAGAAACAACCAAACAAAAACTGAGCCAAAGGGATTGTCTCTGTAAGTATGCCCGTTTCTTAGAGATTGCCCACGTCCCTTTAAGGCAGCACAAAGCCCTTCTTCACAGTGGTATTAAAATGACCTCCTAAATTAAGACAGCAGGGTCAAACTGACCACACATTATCTAGCAATGTACTCAACCATTGCCTCATAACTTGCAGATTTGTTTATAGCTCTTGTAGTTAGAAAAAAAGAAATTCCTCAGCTCACTGTGACTTATCTTTTAAAAACAAGTCTCTGTTCAATAGCTAGCATATTTTGGGAAAATCACACAGTAATCTGGAATCCACCTTTGTCTTGCAGAGCCTGCAAGAAATGACCAGCATCTCCAAAAGCTGCTGTAGCACTACAGATCTCTTCCACCCTCCCACCTCCCCAGTTAACTGACAGATCATTCTGGAGGACTTTGAGGAAAAAAAACCTCTAAAAGCCTCCATTCAGGACATGGTTGCCTACACCTGCAGTTTGCTTCCTCAAATGTTCATCTGTATTATTTCTCCGCATCAGTCCATAAATAGATTCATCTCTCACACCGTGCATACACAACACAGGTAGTAAAATAAACTTGTCATAAATGAAACAAACCAGGACAGCACAACGTAAGAATGTTCATCTTGGAAAATCCAATCCTCAGCACCAGGACATGCCAGGACTAGAAATACTGGTACAACCTCGACTCCCACCTGTAATAAATGAGTTATAGCACTGGTGTTATAACGGCCCCACAGTCATTTTGCCTGGGGATTCCTATATTCTATGCACTGAAGACAGCGACTGCTGAACAGGCAGCTAGTTGCTCTTCTGTTCTCTCTTTATTTGGCACGGCTGATGTGCAGTAAGTACATCCAATGTGTGGTCCAGACACCAAGCCCTGCGCAGAATACAGAATTATTAATTTTCTTCAGGGCATTTCTTTGGTGTCCATCACTGCAGCAGCCTACCGATTTGCAAAGAAATACTTACGTATCATCGTTGCAGGCAAGGGAGGATGGGGTTAGACTAAGCCCCATTTCATAACAGAGGCCCAGAAGCCAAAAGCTTCAAAACTTGTGACAAAGACTGACTGCTTCCCTGCCCTTCGCTCCAGGTTACTTAGCATTTCCCTTCACTGTGTATGGTAGAGTACATTTCCAGTTCCACCAGATAAGCTCAGCCCTTGGTGTCCCAAAGAGGGCATGCGGAAACTGGGAGTCTTGCAAAGAGTGGCCACCCGTGAAGAGCTGAAGTGCTGCACAGGATCTCACTGATAAAGGCAAGGGCAAACAGTTTCTCCCTGGCAGCATTCAGCTTGCACTAACCATGAGGCTGGGCTTTCTCTTCCTACAGCACTCTCTGTGGTTGCTGATAAGTCCTTCCCCAGACCCGGCTGCCAGGGTGTGCAAAAGCCACCGCCTCGGTACCTGACTTTGAACCACAGAATCATAGGTTGGAAAAGACCTCTAAGATCATCAAGTCCAACCATCAACTCAACACCACCATGTCTGCTAAACCGTATCCCGAAGTGCCACATCTACACGTTTTTTGAACACCTCCAGGCATGGGGACTCCACCACTGCCCTGGGCAGCCTGGTCCAATCCCTGACCACTCTTTCAGGAAAGAAGTTTTTCCTAATATCCAATTTAAACCTCCCGTGACACAACTTGAAGCCATTGCCTCCTGTCCTATCGCTAGCCACTTGGGAGAAGAGACCAACACCCACCTCACTACAACCTCCTGTCAGGTAGCTGTAGAGAGCAATAAGGTCCCCCCTCAGCCTCCTCTTCTCTAGACTGAACAGCCCCAGCTCCCTCAGCCGCTCCTCATCAGACTTGTTCTCCAGACCCCTCACCAGCCTCGCTGCCCTTCTCTGGACACGCTCCCGCACCTCAATGTCCTTCTCATAGTGAGGGGCCCAAAACTGAACACAGTACTCCAGGTGCGGCCTCACCAGTGCCAAGTACAGGGCACGATCACCTCCCTGCTCCTGCTGGCCACACTATTCCTGATACAAGCCAGGATGCCATTGGCCTTCTTGCCCACCTGGGCACACTGCTGGCTCACGTTCAGCTGGCTGTCGACCAAAACCACAAGATCTTTTTCCACTTTCCAGCCACTCCTCCCCAAGCCTGAAGCATTGCATGGGGTTGCTGTGACTGAAGTGCAGGACCCGGCACTTGGCCTTGTTGAACCTCATACAATTGGCCTCAGCCCATTGATCCAGTGTGTCCAGATCCTTCTGCACAGCCTTCCTACCCTCAAGCAGATCAACACTCCCACCCAACTTGGTGTCATCTGCAAACTTACTGAGGGAGCACTCAATCCTCTCATCCAGATCATTGATAAAGATGTTAAACAAGACTGGACCCAAAACTGAGGCCTGGGGGACACCACTTGTGACCAGCCACCAGCTGGATTTAACTCCATTCACCACCACTCCCTGCGCTTGGCCACTCAGCCAGTTCTTTATCCAGCAGAGAGTACACCCACCCAAACCATGGGCAGCACCCATCCAAACCACTGAGCTGCAGCCCTGTGCTCAACCCAGAACTTTGCACCACCAAAGGTCCACAGCCTGGTGCTTCCCCAAACCTGCCTTGAGCAGTGACCTCTGCTGGCAAGCAGACAGGGAACCCGGCAGTGTACAAAGCTGGTGCCCCATCTACCTGGTCCTCAGAGCTCGCCCTGAAGGCAACCCGCCTCTTGGTCTGAAACATCCTGACATCAGCGCACAAATGGAGGCTGCTGAGAGCAAGCAGAGAATGATGCTTACACATCACCTACAACAATCTTCGACTCGCAGAAGGCTATATAATCCCACTCCCACTTACTTCACAGATCACTGCAGAGCTCTCGCCATACCTTTTCAGACAAGATACAGTTAAATACATGAGCGTGCCCCAGCATCGTTGTTTTAGTAGTCAGATTTAAAAGTTGAGTTATTCAAGAAGCAAAGGGCAAACAAAGCCTGTTGTGTGTTTTGGGCAGGGGAGGGAGAGGAGCTCACTATTCACTCCACACTTCGTTCCTCTGATGACTGCGTGAGCACATACACGTGCTTCTTAGGCCACAGTTTTCTCTTGAAATTTTTCCTACTTCTGGAACTGACTCTTTAAGGGGATTAAACAAAGAAACAGAAGAAGAGAGAACTCCTATGCCATCATCACCTATTAGAAGCAGCAGCTACTGCATGCAGCAGGCCACACAGGGAACCATTCCCCCTTGAATTTGTGTTTTGATCTCACGGCAGGCTCCAGAGACACCGTGTTGCTTTATCTCCTGACTGACTAGCTGTACTGTAGTCCCAAGATTTTTGCAAGGGCAGAAAGGTGAGGTCTTCTCTATTTTTTGTCTTCCAAAATCAGAGTAGAACACAGGTTTTGCTCTCTCTCACAGCCTGTTTTCTCAGACATAAGGGAGCTGTGCAGTTTGTTTACACTACAAGTTTGTCCAAACGTGATATGCGAGATGCAAATTTCTACTATGAGTCTGAAGCGAGGGGAAGCAATACTCTGGTGTGAGGACATCCGCTTACAACATGAGAGCTTGGCAAACCACACTCCCGGTACATCCACGGCACCCAAGTACATTTGATTGACACAGCAAATACATTAACACTGCACTGGTGATGGAAAATATCAAGACCACAGAGAGGAGGGTGTGTGGGTAATGGGAAGGGTCCTCAGCTTGCAGCATCTTTGAAGAATCCACCCAGACCTTCATCTTTTTATTGCATCTTTGCAGAAAGGTGGTGATGGGAGTGGTGGGAGCACAGCTGCCGCCAGCCTGTGAAGCCCTACAGCTACCAAATGCAAAGCTCTGCAAGCTGCCACCACTCATCCCCCAGGGAAAGGGGACAGCACAGCACCTGGCACCTAGCACCTCCACAGGGCCACCTCACAGGGATTCACACACACCCCCAGCCCCCGGAACATGCCAGGCCCTACCCCCAGGCAGAGCATCAGATCTGCTGATGGCCAGCTCCAGGAGCTCCGGTGAGCACACAGACCGCACTGCTTGCCTGTGACTGAACGCCTACCGGCAAATTCACCAGCAAGAGACCGACACGTCCGCAGCTGCAGCTGGATGCACATGAAGGGGTGCTTGCCTCGCCCTCGGAGCCACACATGTGTCTCAGTAGATGGGAAGATGGCTGCTCAAGGCTTTCAGACACAGAGCACGGTACATACAATGCAGCCTCTGTTCAAAGCAAGCAGCAACAGCATTGAAACCACCTCAAGGGTGCAGTAAGGCCCCGAGCTGCAACTGGCACCAAAACGATTCTCCAAAGTGGCAAAGTGCTGCTGTCAAGGCAGCAAGTCCTGCCCGGCTCCCTCAGACAGCAGTGTGCAACCGTTCCAAGGACTAGGGCCACCACATTTGTCCACCCACAGTCTGGATTTTCAAAGTTGTATCTCAGAAAATGAAGCAGGATAGGGTTGGGGTTTTTTAAAATATTTACAAGAGACTGCTTAAGAGCTAAAGCCTCTATTTCATTACTCCATCCTAACAGGAAAACAGATCTGAACAATCAGCAGCAACCTCTCCACAGCTGCAGTGGAAATAATTGTGGAGATACTCTTGACTAAAGCCAACCTGTAGGGAGAGGCAGGTAGCTCACAGGGTTACCAGAACAGCCATCAAACCAAACGCTATCAGCTTCACTCATGTGTTTGGTATGCAATCCAGCAAGAGGATGCAGCTCAGCTTTGAGATGATTAAACAGATGAGGAATATTATCAGGCTTGAGGGATCCAACTTAACTGCAGTTACACAGAAACCAGCCGTAAAAAGGCTTTATTTTTTAACTTGTTACCCAGAATGCAGAAATGACCTCAAGAGACTCTTCCCCTACCTCACCAAGGCTTCACAGATTGATTATTTTTATGTTAAGACAGAAGTATATAAAAGGACTTGAAACACCAGCACAGTTTTCCAGAGGACTATAATTATCCCCAAAGCCAAAACTAGAATAAGATGCTATCCCTGTTTGAGTTGTGTAAGCCAGTTACTGCATCTTCACAGGGCACCCACTGTACACTTCATATTCTTGTACGCTTACATTCATGAGCATGAGATACTATTAAAGATGCACTTTTAAGTAAAGGCTTAAAAAAAAGTCTAGAGCTCTTTAAGAATTGGAGCTTTTAAAGAAACCACAAAGCAATCAGCTTTTGAAAGCTCTTCTGTCATACACAGAGAATACCATGAACCACACGCACATTAGCGGATGTCATGTGCAAATCTCTACTGCAACACAAGGACGACAGACCTCAAGCACTCTGGCACCGAGATAAGTCTACATTTTAAGCCTGCTACTGACAGCCATAACACTGTTAATTACAACTTACAGCTTGTAGTTAGAGGAGCATTGCAGAAAATACCAGAGCAATAAAAAAAATACTCTGCACCTGTTTAAATGCATGAAAAATTTATCTGAAACTTTCGGCATAAGTCTTAGGGTCAGCAGTTACCTGAGGTACTAGCTAAAGCACCATTTTATCTCCAGGTGCACACTGCAATATCAGAAAATCAGCCAGACAGGCAAGAGGCTTTGACATAATGGTCAAACCTGTGGTAGAAGTTAAGCCTGGTGAAGCTTTAAAAGACTTTGTGCTTTTAACCTTCAAATACAATGAAAGGCAGTCCATCACCTTACGGTGTTTGCTGTAAGCCACCTCCACACAAAAGGAACAATACAGTTCTAATTTCCACTATCACATCTAACACAGGCAGTGTCTGCATGACAAGAGAGTTCTGTGTCTTTGTAGTGAAGAAAGCAATATACAGGTCTCATTGTAGATTTGGGTTTTTCTTTTACCCAAATCTCACAGGACCCCTAAGAATTATTACTGCACAACCACTTGCTATCAGCTGTCTTGCCCATCTGGCTTACTGTCATTCTATGACACCACCGTAACTGACACTGTGGCCCATTTTCAAATCTTAGGCCCTGTAGCAAAAAAAAAAAAAAAAAAAAAAAAAAAAAAAAAAAAAAAA
>Ga0065711_1051239_pt1 | contig 10463 bp, 4 predicted proteins | sample Hoacrofraction12_FD_59098 | JGI IMG/M metagenome (GOLD analysis project Ga0065711, IMG submission 59098) | Hoatzin crop microbial communities from Cojedes, Venezuela - Epithelial fraction 12 v2 (version 2) | ecosystem: Host-associated > Birds > Digestive system > Esophagus > Crop | place...
AAGAAAGAAAGAAAGAAAGAAAGAAAGAAAGAAAGAAAGAAAGAAAGAAAGAAAGAAAGAAAGAAAGAAAGAAAGAAAGAAAGAAAGAAAGAAAGAAAGAAAGAAAGAAAGAAAGAAAGAAAGAAAGGGACAAATATTTAAATCTAATTCTAGCTACACGAACACATTATGATGAGATGGTAAATACATTTCAAATTTAAATGTGGTTTTGAGATGGTCTTTCACTTCTTTTGAGAAGTAGAAGTAATTTCAGTGTTTTCTGATCAATATGTTCTGCACATCGTTTTATTGGCAAAAGGTATTATCTAACTGATCAGATTCACTGAACATCGAAATGTTTTTGGTGAATATTTGAACACAAATGTTCCTTTTTTTGCCAGTAAATTTTCTTCCTACTTAAGGGTTAAGGGTAGAAGAAAAATTCCCCTCTCTTGTAAATAACATTTGCTAATGTCCCTTTCTAGTGTGGTGACCAGTAACACTATTTCCCTGTTAGCCTCTCTCCTGTCCTGTTCTTGGTGTTAGATTTTTAAAGAATACGTGAAGTGAAATCTTTCACTCCATTAACTATAATTGAAATTTCTCATTTTGCAAGATGTTGTTACAATTTACTATTGAGAAAGAAAGTAGAGAAAAAGTTACAGCACAAATCTGTTACACTGTCTCAGCACTTACTTTTTCCTGTTACAGATAGTATTTCGACCAGTGTTCAGTGAAAACAAAAGCAATGTGAATGCATGTTACCAAAAACTATCCATCACTTTATGGCTGCAGTCATGATGATATAGAAGGTAGAATTTAACCAGTATCAAATGAGCAATCCTCTAAGAATCGTTGTGCATATTCCATTCCATTGTTTGTCTCTTACTATTGCCCAGTTCTCTGAGGAAAATTATTTGGTCCCAACCATATAAAACATTGCTATCTGCAATCTCCTGAATACAAATAATCCAGACCATATGCAAAAAAAGATGAAGATACTCTTAATCTAAGCAATACCACAAAAGCCTTTTCAAAAGCTATTTGTGAGTAGTATGGAGTAGAGAAAATCATCATTATGAGTATAAGCAGGGTCAAGTCATAAGAAGGATGATCTTCTTTTAACACTAGGCCAAGCTGTTGACTCATTTGCTTCTCAAGGAGAAGAAAGAGAAAAAAGCATGGATACAGTTTGTTAATATGCTCTACACATAACACAAATCCTCTACGTCATTGGAGTAACACTTAATAAAGGATCATTTGTTCCGATTGCAATTGGTTTAAATTACATTGCCCAGCAACAAAAGTTGCAAACACACTGACAAGGGCAATGCATTTGAAAAAAATGGCTCAATCAGTAACATTTATATCCACAAGAAAACCACACTACAGTAAAAGAAAACTAAGTTGCAACTTCCGAGCAATCAGCAGATTAATGGCACTCTTGTCATGGTGCTATTGTTTTAGAACAGCCTTAGAAATAACAGAGTCTAAAAGAAAGTGCCATTTTTGAAAAGTTTCTGAAGGGGAAAGAGGAACACCAGGCATGACATGAGATCGTAAGAAAAATCAAAAGACAAAGCAAATAAACAGAAAATGGACCAAAAGCCCCACTTCCAAAATAAAGCTACTGATGAAGGTTCCTCTAGCTGATGAAAAGAGCAGCCCATTGCTATTCACTTCCCCACTAGTATCATACATCCTTATAACCAGAATCTTCACACAATCTGGGTAAGATACAGTTGCTTTAAAAACTAGTGGAAAATACAGAAATAGTGGGTGCATAATGTGAGATTTTAGCAGTTAAAATGGTGTTCATGGGGAAAAGTAAAATCAAGAAAATAATGCCCGTCACTGCACTGAGACCAGTGCAGCCAACACAGTCTTCCTAAAGATCAGAAGTAGCGAATTTATAGAAAAGAGGAAAACAATATAGACTTCTCTATGTCCCCATGACTCAAAAAAATGTTCGCTTTATAAAATTAAATCCAGATGTCTTTCTGATTCGGATGGCCTCAGGAACATACTCTTTCCAAAGCCACTACCATGGATGTTGATCGTGTATGACCATCATCCAGATACAATTTTTCCTTTCATATTTTTCTTGGCTGTTTTGAAAAAATGGTATTTTATGCTTTTCATTGAAACTATATTTTAAAAAAATACAAAGTTAGTTTTGTTTATTTTTAGCAAATTAAGCTAGGACAAGTACGTATTCTTGATAAATAAGATAGACATTTGAAAGAAAAATTGAGCTTCTAACATCTCTTCACAGAGTCTGTATTAGTCTTTAAAACATACACCAGATGAATTATGTGGAAAAATTTTGGATCCCTAATCATAATTATTAACAGTTATTAACAGAATAATATGTGATTGTATTAATAATCAGACCAGAATGACAACCAGTTATCTTTACACCAATATTTAAATGCAAATTTTGTGTTGCGTAAAATTTTAAAGGTATCTACATCAGTGCTCTATTAGATTGGATATGACTTTTAATTGTATTTTAATAGCACAGATAACTGGAAGCCGGGAAGGTATGGGGGATATATTATTCTATGCCTGTCCCATTCTTCTATAGTTCACAGATATTTTTTTCTGATCATAGTCAGAAAAAGAATACCAGGCTGAAGTGACTATTAGTGTTATCCTTTAACACTCTTCTTACATGCCTATATTAAGCTCATAACATGTTTTTCTGCACAATTAAAATAAGGAAACAAATCATTTAGGCTCAAATTTTAGTTAGATTTGAATTGCTGTGACATATTTCCATGAATCTTCGTATAAAGAGAACTTTCTGATCATCTTAAATAATTATGTGTTGTCTACTGTTTTTCATCAGGTTCATGGCTAACATCTAACATCATTTTCGTTCTGTTGTTTGCATGTCTGTGTGTGTCTGTGCATCTATTTGTATCTATATCTATCTCCAAAAAACCCCAACCAATACCCTCCTTAACTTTTGAAATACTGAAAATTTTGTGACATCTTTGCAAAATAAGTAATTTGAATAGATTTTGATACATTAACTTCAAAAATATGTGTATTGCTGTAATCATTTATCAACACTTACAGCTCAATAACAATTCTGATTTCTTTCATCGTTAAAGATTTGTTCACTTTGTATGCTTTAAAAGTTGTACCACTGTGCAATATTTTCATCTAACAAACATCTGCACCAGTTGTATAAAAATGAATAAAACTGTGAAATAAGTATAAATATAAGCAGTAACATGTTAATGATTAAGATAAAAATTCATTAATATTATTAGTAGCATGCCAGTATAAGCAATATGTATTTAGTAACAGTGCTGGAAAAAATTCTAATGTGATCTTCTGAAGTATTGGATAACACAAAGTAGTGTCAGTCACCAAACTGCGTTATAATGTAATGTTTAGTTATCCCTACTTTTTGCTATATATTTTTGTGTATCAAGGATTTCACCCAAAATGATTACTCTTTTGCTGAATAACACTCTCATAATATAGTTAAGACAGCTTTGATGAGGACTTGGATGATAAATCATTCCATACTAAAAGCCTATAGATTAATAGACAAATTTTGTATTTCACCAACAAGGCATATGATATTTAAAATCTTTTACCCTTTTTACAGCTTTCAAACACTTGTTCTGATGTTAAAACTTGAACCGTTGTCACCAGTATGGTAACAGATTAACATGGCTGGGATGTTTGACCTATAAAAGTATCAGCACCTATTAGGGATAAACACCATGTTCTTTCCTTTCCTGATGTATTATTTGTTCTTTCACTAAATGTAAAGGAAGAATGACAGGGGCAAGCAATAATCTAGATCTCTCTCTTAAAATGTTGCTGGCATTTGAGGTGGATGTTTATATTTTTCTAAAAGAGTAAGTGTCAATGGTAATTGATTCTGTTGGGAAAAATATGACAAAAAGCATCTCTACTCCCATAGATAAGCAAACTGTCAAAATGTGACTCCATCAATTCTCTTCTAGACTTGCCAGGCAGAAGTATTAACAAGAAAATGCTAAATAATTTAATCTTTTGAACTGCTCTTTCGGAAATGAAAAGTTATAAATGTCAGCACAGAGCATACCAATAAACCAGAAATGGAGATTTAGTAATTACAAGATTTTAAAGAACTCACAACAAGAAAGTAACTCAGTGTCACGAACCTAATGTGGAATTATAACTCTCTATTAGGTTTATTAATTTTAATTGTGACTCTATAAAATCTGCAACCTAATTATTATTTTATTTTCTGCAATTTCTATCTCAGAGTGTCCTTGCTTGTCCTGGGAAAAAGTTAGAAGTGTAATTTTGAGGAAAGGGACCTGCTTAACTATATTTTTTTCTAGATGAAGCATCTCTGCCAACTTCATTAAGATAAAGCTTGTACATCCTGAATTGCAAAATTGAGCAAACTAGAAAAAAAATCTAATTCTTTATACAGCTTTGGCAGTTATTTCACTCTCTGGTACAGAGTAGGTCATCTACAATTTTTTTAGTGTAATGGCTATTCGGTTGTACAATAGCATCATTTACCTCCCCATTTATTCTAATTGAGGGCAGTTTAATTTGAATTACATTCAGATTTATGACTGAAGCACCACGACAGCAGAAAAGTCAAGGTGAACATGATCTTCTTTTTTGTTTACTTGACTAAAGTTCATTCTTATGCACTTTCAACTAAAGAACAGAAATGCTGTATACAGCACCTACCAAAGGCAATACTAATGAAGCAGAAGCTATCTGAACACATTCCTATTAAAGAAAGGAGACCTGCAGGAATATTTTATCACAGAGAGGTATTTCTCCCACAGAGTGTAATTGCTTCTTAAATGGTTAAGGGAGATGATCACAAAGAATAAATAATAATAATGATTGAGCTATACATTAGCAGATAGAAATAAAGAATTAAGACTGCTGCTTCTGCAAATCTATCTGCATATAAGTATGCCATCAACATCTGTATCACTGTATGCCTACATTAAAGAGAAAAAATATATTCTAATTGACAGTCTTCTGCCTCTACAGTCACTTCCTCCTTTTTGCCATCTCTTGTTACTCTCAGATAGTATGCCATTTCCACATTTTTTCCTTCGTTTTTTCATAAGACAAATTAAGAATAAATTGGCCACTGCAGGCTCCCTGGGAGGAAGCTTCGAATTCCCCCTGATTCAATATTAGGAGATAACACATTACAGTACCAAGCTAAGCTCTAGAAAGAAAGTTATGTGACTCTATGCCAAGGAAAGCAGTAGGATGGCTGAGAGTTCCAGCTGGCTTTAAAGGTCTTTCATTGACATCTTCAAGTAACTTTATGTCTTTATCCCTTCTGGCTAATTTCTTTGTTTTTTTCCTTCTCTTCTAAGTTTCTTCAGACTTTAATCCTCCAGTACCATTTCATCTATATGCTTTGCACTTCTGCTTTTTTTCTGCCATCTTTATCAACATTTTAACCTTCTTTCTCAGCATTTATTCCTGCTTGGTCCTTCACTGGTGTTACAAGCTCCCTCTGCTTTTTCCTTGCACCATTTTTTCAGTTTAGTTTTTGCCATATGATATCCCTTTCCACTACCTTTTCTAATGTTTGTCATTATGAGCAATTCATTTCTGCTCTCTCTCTTCCTTCTCAAACTTCCATAACACCAGGTACCACTGTGTAGTGACCCTGAATGTTTCCTATGCATCCTAATGAAAAACGAGCAGTACATAGAGTGAGCATTTATTCATGGCTTTTTTTCTATCCTTCTTACCAGCAGAGTCCAGCTTGTGATAGTGTTATTTTTCTCATCTTTCTACTTTTAAAAGGAAGTTCTAAAATTCTAGCTTTTAAAAATTAATTTCCAAAAGTATCTTCATCAGGGGAAAGTCCCTTAGCATCATGCAGAAATAACGTGTCAGATACCCTGTAGGAAAAATATTTTACTGTAGATATGTGTTTACTGCAGGTCTTCTCATAGTACAATGGAGGGACCGATGAGCCTGTGAGAAAGTCAGTACAAAAGGTTATAGTTGAAGGCCACACTACCAGGAAAAATATTTCTTTTTTGAGGAAACTTTGGAATATTTTATGATCTGAAGTGCTATTTCAAAAGAGACTTTTTTTTTCATATTCACTTCATAAGTGCAGCTATCTCACTACTTATCTTCACACACTGGAGGGATAAAATTTGGTATACACACCAATAAAATTGTACATGAAGACCGAATCTGTTTCAGTTTTTCTCTTGGCTTTAGGGGGATTAAATGCAGTCTTCAGGAGGGATTGATATGAGGACTAGGCTTGTAAGATAACTTGTTGGCCTGTAACATGATAGGGAGTACACAACACAACAAACTACGCTAACTGGAAAGAAAAGAATCCTAGACTTCTTAATTCCCCTTAGCCATGTCTGGTTTCACTCCTCTAATTTCCTGAGATACAGAAAAATCTGTTGTGTTGAAATGTCAAAGCTATACTCACAAAGGCTATTTGTCAATGCTCCTTCTCTTGCCCTTAAACTCAAATAGTGTGCCCAATAAACATTTCTTCACCAGATCACCAGAAGGTGACTACAAAGTGTAAAAATTTTTATTTATTTATTTTTATCATGCTGATTTCTTTTTTATGACTTCATACATGCAGATTGTCTGATAACCCATCATGGTCAGGATAATGTAAGAATCAGTGTTAGCATGGCTTCTTCCAGATTTATTTCAATGAGCTTTAAAATCTAACACAGAGCTACCTAGAGATACTCTTTTATTTATATTTTTAATGAAGGCACTAATTTGTACTTTCTCAGCAGTAGGCATTGTCAGTCTAGGACTCCCAGAACTAGGTAGCCTTTCGTTCTTGAATATAAAGGATTTCCGCAAAAAAGGAAGATGAAGGAGGAAAGTATCAGCTCCTTGCCAGAAAAGTCTATGCAAAGTACCTCTTTCAGGACTCCTTTACGGTTGTCTCTTTGGTATGCCACTCCAGGATGCCAACAGATCTTCAGTTTACTCTTTTCAATTTGCTAATCATGATAGATACTACTAACAGCAGTCTGGGTGCTTGCAAGCCTTATCCAGTGCAAAGACTAATGAAAGTATGTAACACATAAGCAGCATTTTAAAGTGAAGTATTTAAAAAAAGAAGAAAAAAAAAGAAAGCCTGGCATTTTCAACAACTGGTTTAAAATTTCAGACAACCATCCTATCTTACCTGTGCTCATTAACGGAAGTCCTATCATAATACGTGCCCTCTCTAGTGGGAAACACATCATAGACATTGTTTCCAGTTCAGGCTCTTGGTTAGCTGTCAGTTTGTTGCTGCTAACTTCTTACCTTTGTCCTCCTTGAATGGGCTTTCTCTCCATCTGTAACCGTGATGTACATTGATGATATCAAGATTAAAAGTATCTAGCAGTCCAGTGTCACTGCAGTGACAATCATGTTTGTCTTGTCTCTGACAAGTACACTTCTTTTAAAAATTCTAGTACTATTTTTAGTAACGGTTGCTGTATTTGGGAATATTCTTGAAACAACTTGGTGAAAATGAGACATTAGGAAGGCTGAAGGGAATATATGACTGCGGCATTATGGATCCATTTGGGAACAGGGTAATAGACAGCAAATGAGTTCATTTATACTGAAACTCTAAAAAACCTGAAGCATAGGGAAAGTGTTGACCTAATGTACAGCCTATTATAACTTGGAAATCACAAGAATTATACAGAAGCTTTCAGATTATTCTGTAAACAGTTGGTACATAAGCCAAATACTAGTGTTACCTTAAAACATGGATTTGTGAATCTTTGTACATTCTCTACAATTAATATTAATACTTCTTGTTGTTGTATGCCTTCTAAGCTTTTTTTTTATTTTCCCATCTTTCTACTCTGTTCTGCTTGTTAGGTTCTACTTTGATTTCCCCAGTTTCTCTGTTAGATCTTCATCATCTTTTTGTCTCTTTTCTCTCTTGGTATTTTTTTTTTCTCCCTGGAGATACTCCCAGATCACTTTAGAGTTGTAGGCTGCATTTCTAATATCATTCTTAGAGAAAAAAATAAAGAAATTACAATCTTAGTGCTCAAGGCTATATACGAAGATCCTCTTACATGTCTCTATAGCAAAGCTATTTTCATGATCCTGAAATTCTGTAATATGTATCTGTGGGAAGGGAAAAATGCAAACTTTAGGAAGTTATATATTTCCAGTGTCTGATTAGACACAATTGCTTGTTTGTATTGTGCTAGCCATTCAGTAGAAGCAGATTACAGAAATGTCACTTAAAAATAGATGAATACACTGAGTTTGGGTTTTAAGATGCATTTATTCCCTCAGCTCTTCCTTGTTTAGGCAATGTTATGTGCTATGAATCACATAATGAGATGTTTCAATCCTAGCAGTTACTGTAGGGAATGTAGATGCCTGTCTCACTTTCATAGATTCTGTTGCACAGCCTGAAGGACTGAAATTTAGGGCAATCAGTTTCCTTCTGTGTTGGACATCTTTCTGAATAGCAATAGCTGGTCTTCAGAGACTGAATTGTATAGGTGGTTTTGTCAGGTTAGGGTCAAATCTTACTGTTAAATGATACAAGATACCTTCTGTTACTGTATTTCTGTAACATATGCTCCATACATAGAAACAACAGTCTCATATACATTAACACAACTGATTTCAAAACTGAAGATCTCACATTAGGCTGTTATTCTTTTCTAATGGTCATAATTATGCATTACACATATAGTTGAAGCATGGCTTATTAAAATTTCTGAAACATATTGAAAATCACCCTCTGAACTACACAATGCAGAACATTTTTTCCTGTTCTCTTTTTTTAATTGCTGAACCCACTTGTATAAGAACAAGATCTTTGTTTCTAATAGTTCACCGTCTAGACAAACAACGTTAATTTGTTGTGGAAAGTGATCAGGTTAGTCTGGCATGATTTGCTTTTGCTAAATTCAGGTTGGCTTTTTCCAGTCATCACCTTCATTTAATTTGTATGGTGCCTCTAGAGTTTAAAATTGGAAAGCTTTACATCTCAGGCATGTAAGTAACTAGGCAGAGGTTATTTTTTTAAATGCTGATCGGTTTAATCACTTATAATTTTGCCTAAAATGTATCATATTCACCTCCATGCTATTATAAATTGCAGTTTTTGTATCTAACTCTCTTGTCTATGCAGTATCTTCAGAAGGCTTTAGTCAGTGTGGTAGCTCTTTTTGTAATCAACTGTTGTCCCTGTAAATCCATAAGATGCATTTCCCATTTGCCCCTCAGGTTACTAAATATGGATGGACAGGTGTTGCAGTTTGGCTGTGACCGACAACAAAGGACCACGCGGTCGCTCTGTTACCCCTCCCCTTGCTGGGGTGGGGAGGAGAATGGAAAGAAAAAGGCAAAAAACTCATGGGTTGGGATAAACGCAGTTTAACAGAACAGTAAAGGAAATGAACAGTAACAACAACAATACAGATAAGGAGAATATACAAAACAAACAGCGAAATGCACAGAGTAACTCTCACCACCCGATGCCCATCATGCTCACATGCCATGACTCACCCCTGTCAGTGGAACCCAGCATGATGGCGCATGGTATCAAATACCCTGTTTTGTTTGGGCAGGTTGGATCAGCCCACCCGGCTGCCTCCAATCCTGGCTTCTGGTGAAAATTAACCCTGTCCTGGACGATCCCAGGACATTATCCATCCCTTATTCCATGCCATTTACATCATGCCAATGTCCCCCATTTTCCAGTTAATCTCTACCACTTTTCATGTCTTTAATACCTGCAAACAGATATCATTCCCTTAATTTATGGATCATGCCTGTAAAGTGTCCGTTGAATTCATTTAATCCATGGCTTTGGGCTCCATCTGTCATAACAGTCTTCCATAGCAGGAGAGGTGATGTGTGGTGATGGGTGGTCGCTTACTGAATCCGGAGCTTGCGGCTTCTGTATCCGGTGCGACCCATGCCCACAGTATGCAGGTTGAAGTTGTCAATCTTGATGAAGTTGCATGGTGCCAATTGTCAAAAACCAGGTCCAGTCCCATCACCGCTATGCTTTGCTAGGCTTCATCAAAGTCCATCCTTCCTTACTCTGGGTGATTCTTACTGTGATACTATTGATAGAACATATAACAACTATAGCAGTGATAACAGGCATTGAAAGGGTTATTTAACAATTAACTTTATAAAAATTATTTATTCACTTTTCTCACCAAAATCAAATCCCCATGAGGTACACATCGGACTTCCCCATCCTTCCGCAATACCCACCAGGTACACCCAGATCCCTCAGCAAAAGGAAATACGTGGACAGTTTTACATTTGCCCGAGGCAGTACTAACTCAAACTGTCTTCCCTAACATGTTGCACATGTGCACTACAGGGACTTTATCCCCTTCTATGGGGCGCTGAGGTTTTGACTGGGCAGGACCAGCCCGGTTGGTGGATCCTCTGGTGTTAACCAACCAGGTGGCCTTTGCTAAATGAGTATCCCAGTT
>Ga0065711_1013767_pt1 | contig 10462 bp, 7 predicted proteins | sample Hoacrofraction12_FD_59098 | JGI IMG/M metagenome (GOLD analysis project Ga0065711, IMG submission 59098) | Hoatzin crop microbial communities from Cojedes, Venezuela - Epithelial fraction 12 v2 (version 2) | ecosystem: Host-associated > Birds > Digestive system > Esophagus > Crop | place...
AAGCTCCTTCACTAGGCTTAATTAAACGAACACCCTGTGTAGCTCTGCCTTGTAAAGATACATTAGATAACGAGAATCTAATTACAACACCGTCACTTGCCATAATTAAGCAGTCTTCGTCACCTCTTACAGCCTTAAGAGCTACTAAATCACCGTTCTTTTCATTGATATTAATGGTTTTAACTCCCTTAGCTCCTCTAGAAGTCATACGGTATTCATCCATTTCTGTTTGTTTACCATAACCATTCTTACTAACAACCAGTACTCTATTACCAGATTTATTAGTACAGAAGCCAATTACTGATGTACCAGCAACATTCATAGCCTTAACACCGCTTGCAGATCTACCCATAGCTCTAACATCTGTCTCCACAAAACGTACAGCCTTACCATTAGCAGCACCAATAATAATTTCGTCTTCACCACTAGTTGGTGTTACACCAATTAATTCATCATCCTCTTTTAACGATATTGCGATTTTACCGTTTTGTCTGATAGATTCAAACTCACTAGCGGCAACTCTCTTACATAAACCGTTCTTAGTTACAAAGAAGAGATAACCATCAAACTCAGAATCCCTCTTAATAACAACCAATGCCCTAATCTTTTCTTCTTTATCTAACTTCAATAGATTAACTAAAGGTAAGCCTTTGGCATTTCGAGAAGCTTCTTGAATTTCATAACCCTTAATTCTAAATACTCTACCTCTATTAGAGAATAGTAATAAGAAGTCATGGGTAGACATAGCAACGTTTTGATCAACATCATCATCTTCATTCAATCCTAAACCTTTAATACCTCTACCACCCCTACTTTGGGCTCTATAGGTATCAATAGGTAAACGTTTAATATAGCCATTCTTAGTCATTGAAACGATAATTCCGCCTTCTGGAATCAATTCTTCATCTTCTACTGAATATTCACCTTCAATGATTTCAGTACGTCTACTATCTCCATACTTATCCTTAACTTCTAATAATTCTGTTTTAATAATTTCTAAAACACGAGAATGATTAGCTAAGATATCTTGTAGGTCATCAATAACTTCGTATAATTCATTTAATTCAGCTAGTATCTTATCTCTTTCTAGACCAGTTAAACGACGTAGTTGCATTTCAAGAATAGCTCTAGCTTGAACCTCATCTAAACCAAATCTAGACATCAAATTATTTAAAGCTTCATCACCGTCTTTAGAATTTTTAATAGTTTCAACAACCTCATCAATATTATCAACCGCAATCTTTAAACCTTCTAAAATATGAGCTCTTTCTTCAGCTTTAGATAAATCAAACTTTGTACGTCTAACTACAACATCTATTTGATGGTTAATATAGTGCTTAATAATCTGCTTAATATTCAACAGCATTGGTCTATTATCAACCAAAACATTATTATTAACACTAAAACTGCTTTGTAAGGAAGTTAAGCGATATAACTGATTTAAAATAACATCACTTTGAACATCTTTTCTTAACTCCATTACAATTCGAATACCATTACGGTTACTTTCATCAACTAAAGAAGTAATGCCATCAATGACCTTATCTCTAACTAAAGAAGCAATCTTTTCAACTAAGACAGATTTATTAACTAAATAAGGTATTTCCTTAACAATAATTCTTTTTTTACCATTCTTCAGTTCTTCTACTTCAACCTTAGATCTAACAATAATTGATCCTCTACCAGTTTCATAAGCCTTACGAATACCAGAACGCCCAATGATATAACCGCCAGTAGGAAAATCAGGACCAGTAATATATTCCATTAATTCTGGAACTGTAATTTCACTATTATCAATACAAGCAATAATGCCATCAACAATCTCAGAAATATTATGAGGTGGCATATTAGTAGCCATACCTACTGCAATACCCATTGATCCATTAACCAACAAATTAGGGAAACGAGAAGGTAAAACAACCGGTTCTTTAAATCTAGCATCGTAGTTATCCTTCCAATCAATAGTTTCCTTTTTAATGTCTTGCATCATTTCCATTGATACCTTAGACATTCTAGCTTCGGTATAACGCATAGCCGCAGCCTCATCACCATCTACTGAACCAAAGTTACCATGGCCATCTACTAAAGGATAACGATAAGAGAAGTCCTGAGCCATTCTGACCATAGTATCATAAGCAGCGGTGTCGCCATGAGGATGATACTTACCTAAAACTTCACCAACGATATTAGCTGACTTGATGTGTGGTTTATCTGGTGTATTACCAATAGAATACATAGCCCATAAAACACGACGATGTACTGGCTTCATACCATCCCTAACATCGGGCAAAGCACGATCAATAATAACTGACATTGAATAACTTAAGAAATTATCACGCATTTCTGAAGAGATATTAGTGTCAGTTATTCTGCCATGATTAAAGTTTTCGTTATCTAGTTCTTCTTCATTTTCGTTTTCTACATCAATATCTTTTTCATCAAACTCTGACATCTTAACCTCCTTAAATATCTAAATTCTTCGCAAAATGCGCATTCTCAATAATAAAGTTCTTTCGAGGATCAACATCTTCACCCATCAACATTTCAAAAGCTTGATCAGCATCCATTGCATCCTCAATAGTTACTCTTTTTAAAGTTCTAACATTAGGATCTAAGGTAGTCTCCCATAATTGTTCAGGATCCATCTCACCTAAACCCTTATATCTTTGAATATCGTATTTCTCACCATCAAACCTTTCTTTTGCAGCATCCAACTCTTCATCGGTATAGCAATAACACAAAGTCTTTTGACCACGATACATCTTATATAAAGGAGGCATTGCAATATAAACATAACCACCTTCAATAACTGGTTTTAAGAAACGATATAAGAACGTCAACATTAAAGTACAAATATGAGCACCATCGACATCGGCATCAGTCATAATAACAATCTTATGATATCTTAACTTACTTAAATCAATATCATCACCAACACCACAACCAAAGGCTGTGATCATTGATCTAATTTCAGCGTTATCATAGATTCTTTGTAGTCTAGCTTTTTCAACATTCAAGATCTTTCCTCTTAAAGGTAAGATAGCTTGGAATTTAGCATCCCTACCCATCTTGGCAGAACCACCAGCTGAATTACCCTCGACAATATAAATTTCCGAAATTGAAGCATCCTTCGATGAACAATCTACTAATTTCCCGGGTAATGAACTTACTTCAAGAACATTCTTTCTTCTAGTTGCTTCTCTTGCCTTCTTAGCAGCAATTCTCGCTCTACTAGCACCGATGGCTTTATCGATGATGGTTGCTGCATCTTGAGGATTTTCTAATAAGAAACGATTTAATTTTTCACCGAATAAATTAGAAACAATTTTTCTTACTTCAGCATTTCCTAATTTACCCTTAGTTTGTCCTTCATATTGAGGATCAGGATGTTTTATTGAAATAAGAGCTACCAAACCTTCTTTTAAATCTTCAGTAGTTAAGTTTTCCTCATCCTTCTTCAAGAAATTATTATCTCTTGCGTATTTATTTAAAACACGATTAATAGCTAAAGCAAAACCCTCTTCGTGGGTTCCACCTTCTTTGGTATTGATATTATTACAGAAAGAATAAAGATTACAGTTATAGCTATCATTATATTGCATTGCAACTTCAACAGCTATATTGTTTTCTTCATCAACATCATCACAGTAAATAATTTCTGGATGTAAGACATTCTTTCCTTGATTTAAAAATTCGATGTATTCTTTTAAACCACCTTCATAATAGAAAGTATGCGATTTACTTTCATCTTTTAAATAATGGAAATTAATTTTAATACCCTTATTTAAGAAAGCGATCTGTCTAAATCTTTCATAAAGAGTGTGATAATCATATACTGTTCCTTCTTTAAAGATTCTGCCATCTGCTTTAAAGATAACTTTGGAACCAGTCTTTTCTTTTTCACATTTATCAATAACTTTTAATGGTTGAACCGTTTTACCACCATCTTCAAAACGCACATAATAAACCTTACCATCACGATAAACATAAACTTCTAACCATTCACTTAAGGCATTAACTACCGATGCACCTACACCGTGTAAACCACCAGAAACCTTATAGGCTCCTCCACCAAACTTACCGCCAGCATGTAAAACTGTAAAAATAGTTTCAACAGTGGAAATACCTGTCTTTTCATGAACTTCTACTGGCATTCCTCGTCCATCATCTTCAACCGTTACAATATCATTTTCATCAACTGTAATTGTGATAGCTGAAGCAAACCCAGCTAAAGCTTCATCGATAGAGTTGTCAACTATCTCCCATACCAAATGATGTAAACCAGTAGAAGAAGTAGTACCAATATACATACCAGGACGCAGTCTTACTGCTTCCAATCCTTCTAGTACCTGAATATCTTCGGAAGTATAACCTTCATGTTCTTTAATTTTATCCATTCTTACCTCCTAAACTAATTAACTTGTGTTGATAATTTAAGGTATTCTTATTTACCTCAGTCCCTGTCAAAATAATCTGTGTATTTAAGGGTAGATTTTCTAATAAACGCATTTGATTAGCTTCATCTAATTCTGAAAGAATATCATCAAGAAGTAAGATTGCACTCTTATTAAAAGATTCAATATACTTAACTATCGCTAATTTAAAGGCAATCATTATCATTCTTTTCTGACCCTGTGAAGCATAGGTTTCTGCAGGATAATTAGAAATTGTAAATGAGAAATCATCTTTATGAGGACCATATAAAGAGAAACCTAAATATTTTTCTCTTTCTCTTATCTTCTCTAATTCATTTAATACTTCATTTTTATCATTACCATTGAATAGTTTAGGAACTATTTTTATTTCTACATCTTCATTAGATAAATTATGATAATAAGAATTGATATTAGTATTGATTGAATTAAAGAAGTTTTCTCTTTCTTTTTTAATCCTCAAAATAGGTTCAACTATCGCTTGATCATTTATTTCTAATAAACTATCATTTCCATTTTTTAATAAAGCATTTTTTTCAATCAATAGCTTAGAAAATAAAATAATGTCATTTAAATAATCATTAGAAACTTTACCAATTTCAACATCTAATAAGTTTCTTCTATTTTTGGGTGGTCCATCAAAAAGAAAAAGATCACTTGGTTTAAATAAAACAGCATTTATCTTACCAATATAATCAGAAGCACGACGACATAGTTGATTATTATAGAAAAGGGTTTTACCTTTTTCACGAATAATAATCTTATATTCTTTATTGTCATCTGTGATTGCTTCAATACGTGAAAATTCACAATTTTTACGTATCATCTCATTGTCATGGTGACAACGAAATGATTTAGTATTAGCTAAAACTACTACACTTTCTAAAATATTAGTTTTACCTATACCATTTCTTCCTATAATTAAATTTAATCCCTGATCTAGCTCTAAATTAAATTTTTCATAGTTACGAAAATCACGTAAAGATAACTGTTTAATTCTCACTTGATGATAAAAGTCCTTTCACCAATTTGAATTTTATCTTGAGGGTATAACTTCTTACCTCTTCTATTTTCTGGTTCGCCATTTATTAAAATTTCATTGTTTTCCAGAAAAAAACGAGCTTGTCCACCACTTTGTATAAAATCGGTAATTTTTAAAAATTGACCTAAAGTGATATACTCGCTCTCAAGTGTGAAAAATTCTTCGCTCATCTTAAATATTTTAGCATTTTTTAGTAATTTTAGCTAATTTAAGAGCTAAAAAGTTTAAGATGTACAGAGATACCTAGACTTAATAAAATCTCTATAAACTAATATAAATTAGTTTTAATTTAATCAGCATTCTTAAACGGTGTTACAAACATCAATAAAGAATCGTCTTCTGGATTAGTTAAAATAATAGGACTTAATTCACCATTAAAACGTAATTTTACTTGTTTGGTATTTAGTGCTCTAATTGCATCTAAAAGGTGTTTTGCGGAAGATGTGATACATAAATTTTGACCATTATAAGAAATAATATTCATTTCTTCTTTTAAAGTACCGATTTTTTCATTACCTGCACTAATTAAAATCTTATCTTCTAAAATATTAATCTTTACAACATCCTTACCATCATATCTTAAAATTGAGGCACGATCTACTACTGAAGCTAATTCAGAAGCATCAACTAATAATTCATATTTAAATTCACTCTTTAATAAATGAGAAATATCTGGATAATCATTATCTATTAAACGAGAGCTAATAGTTTGGTTTTCAAATTTAAAGGTTGCTGTTTGATTATCTAAAAATACTTCAACATCATTTTCTTCACTAGCTCCATAAATCTTATCTAATTGACGAGCCGGAATAATAATATTGAACTTTATATCATCTTCTAATTCAATTGTTTTAGCAGCTAATCTAAAAGAATCAGTTGCAACACAATTTAATTTCTTATTTTCAGCCTTTAAATTAATACCAGTTAAAGCAGGTCTAGTTTCATCACTGCTTACCGCAAAAGAAACAGATCTCATAAAAGAAGAGAAAGTATTATGACTTAACTTAAAGCTTTTCTCAGTATTAGAAAAAGCTAAAGTAGGATAAGAAAGAGGGTCCATACCACTAATATCAAAAGTTGCACTACCTGAAGAAATCTTAGTTAAGGTGCCATCAACCACATCTACCTCTGTTTCATAAGCTGGCAATTTAGAAACAATAGAAAGAAGCATTTTAGCATTTAATAAAGCTGTGCCTTGAGACTTGATATTTAAATTAAGTTTTTCGTCATTTTTCTCTAAAACAGTTATAATAGAAATATCAGAATCAGAAGCTATCATTACTAATTCATTTTCTAAAGCTTCTAAATAGATACCATTTAATTCTACTAAAGGTGAATTAGAAGAAATAAATCTACTTAAGGTATTTAGATACTTATTAAATTGAGCAGTTGAGATAGTGAAATTCATTTGGCGACCTCTTTTCTTTTTTTGTTTTTAAAGTATTTATTATTATTAAGTTGTTGATAAATGTGGATAAGTTAATAATAAGACTTTATTAAGCTATAAAATACTGTGTTTATAAAGTTAATAACTAGATAATTCTCCCCTCAATATCAGCAATAGTTTTGCGATACAAGTCATTTACTTTTATTTCATGTTCAATCTTTTCACAGGCATTAATAACAGTAGAATGATCTCTTCCTCCAAAAGCTAAACCTATATCCTTATAAGGAGCATCTAATAATTTACGTGAGAGATACATTGCAATATGTCTAGCTGTCGCAATGTTTTTAGTTCTATTCTTTGATGCCATTTGTGAAGCAGTTAAACCATAATATTCACCTACTACTTCCTTAATTAAATTAATACTTAAGGTTTCATCTTGTGTAGGTTTACTATCTCTAAAGGCCTCAAAGGCTACATCTAAACTAATAACATCCTTATCTGGAGCAAAATTAATTGCATAAAATAATAATCTATTTAACGCCCCTTCTAATTGTCTTACATCCCTAGAGAAATTGGTAGCAATAAAACTAATTACATCTTCATCAATATTTTGACTATCTATCATAAGTGACTCGATCTTTCTTTTTAAAATATTTACAGCTGTTTCGTATTCTGGAGCTTCAATATTTACATTTAAGCCTTGATTAAAACGAGAAATAATTCTTTCTTCCAGTCCACTGATTTCAGAAGGAATACGATCAGCTGTTAAACAAATCTGTTTTTCAGAATTTACTAACATATTAAAGACAGAGAAGAATATTTCGTGTGTCTTTTCTTTACCAGCAATAAACTGAATATCATCAATTAAAAGTAAATCTAAGGGTTGAAAACTTTGTTTAAACTCTTCTAAAGCTTTATCCTTAGCTGCCTTATAAACTCCATCAACAAAGTCTGAACCTGATAAATAAGCAATTTTCTTATTAGGAAAATTATCTAAAACCTTATTACCAATAGCTAAAAGTAAATGTGTTTTACCTAAACCAGAATTACCATAGATAAATAAAGGGTTATAAACTAAACCAGGATTAGTGGCAATAGTTAAAGCTGCAATTTGAGCTTGAACATTACTTTGCCCAATAACAAAGTTTTCAAAAGTATATTTTTTAGAAAAATCCTCAATTAAAAATCTATTTTCAATTGCTCCAAATTTTTTAATTTGTGAGGTTAAGGCTTCTCCACCATTTTCAGTAACAAAATTAATTACAAACTCTTGCCCCATTACTGAAGATAAAGCTGTTTCGAAAAGGTTACGGCTTTGTTTTAAAAGGGCTGTTTGTACATATTGTGGCGAAATAACTGTAGCCTGATTATTATCTAAATTTAATAGACGTGAAGAATTAAAAAAAGAGTTGAATATATTGTCATCTACTTGGTGAGTATCACGAACCGCATCAACTGTTTTCTTCCAAACATCAGCTAAATAAAAATCAAGTGTAGTCATAGCCATAAAATTACCTTGCTTACTCATTATAAACACCATTTATCTCCGTTTCTAGTTTTAAAATTTAGCTAAAAATACTTATTAACACTAATAAATAATAAATACACCCTTAAAATGGTGGAAAAGTAGACTTTTCCACAGTTTTCCACATTTTAAAATTTGTGGAAAACTTCTTTAAAACTTTTCCACACAAATATAAACAGTTAATAATGGGGTAAAAAAATCAACTTTCAACACCAAAATAATAACTTAATAAATTAAAAATAAGGCTTTATGAAGCCTTATAAATCACTTTTCCACATTTTCAACATAATGTGGATAAACATCAAAATTTAATGTGGAAAACTCTAAAATATAACAGTTTTTAAATAAAACTTGTCAACAAAAAAAATAGATAATGAGCACAAACCCCAGCTACTAATCCACCAATTGTGTGATAAAGTATTGCTTTCCCTGTTAATTCTTTATAACCCAAGACATCCATCATTGAAACATGGGTAGATAAATAACCGCTCCAGCACATACATATCGCGCAAAATACTGCTAAATCATTAACTGTTGCATATCCATCTTCGATTAAAGAAGGGATGATACTTAAAGCAGCTCCAGCAGAACCAATAGCGGTAACTGGCACAGAAACACATTCCCCATGACTAAAACCAAATAAAAATTCAAAGACAAAGCCAATTTTATGAGCTAAAGCAGGAAGCAAAGCAATCCCTTCATAAGCCCCACCACTATAACCGGTTTCTGGAGCAGAAAAAGTAAGCATCATTACAATACTACAAATGATTAAAACACCTGGTATAATTTGTAAACCTAAATCAACACCTCTTTTACCACCATCCATTAAGGCATTCATAAATCTTAAAGGAACAGAGATGTTTTCTTCTTTTTTCTTTTCCTCAATTACTTCTTCACTAATAATTAATTCATGACTATATCTTTTCTTACTATATGCTAATAAAAGCCTTGTAGAAACTATACAACCAACAATTGCACCGATATTGCCACAGACTGCAGCTAAAAGAGCTTGTGAGCCTAAAAGCTTACTTTGAGCAAGAGTAAAAGTAGTAACTATCATTCCCATGCCAAATGAAGTACCTAAATTAGTTAAGGCAGGTAGCTGATACTTTTTGAAGCAGGAACAAAACTCATCATCCTTAGCTAAGGCAATTATGGCAGGATTATCTGATAAGTAAGTTGTAACTACTCCTAGGGCTGCAACCCCTGGTAAACCGAATAAAGGTTTCATTAATGGCGAAAGAATTTTATTTAATAAATCAATTACACCAAATTCAGCAAACAGTGCTCCGATTGCTCCAGCTAAAACAGCTATTGCCATTAAATAGAAACAAGTATCAAGTAATAAACGATAAGCTGTGTTCATTAATGTGTTTAACATATTCGCTAAACCCATTTGTGAAACAAAGTAATAGAAAAACAAGATAAAACAAATTAAAAATACAATTGCTGAAAAATGTTGTTTAAAGAAACTTTTACTATTCATCTAAATTAACTATAAGCCTTTTTAATTCTTTTCAAATTCACAAATTCTTTATCAAAGAGTTAATCTTTCTTTTTCTTCTTTTTGCTTTTCTCTTTTTTAATTTCGTTAAATTCTTTCTTTAATTCTTTTGAAGCAGTAGAAGTTGCAATAGAAAAAGGAAGGCAGTTATTAGCTAAAACATTTTTAATAAACATGTTTACAGCTACTGAAGTATTCATACCAGTTGCTTCACAAAAGGTTTCAAAATTCTTTTTATCTTCAGCATCCACCCTCACACTAATAATAGATTGTGCCATAATTTACTCCTTGTAATATATTATATTACATTGTCATACATTGTTAAACTCTATTATTTCATCAGCTATAGCCATGGTTGAATCGCGATGTGATACTAAAAGAATTGTTTTATCTTTGCTATCTTCTTTTAATGATTTTAAGATAATAGCTTCATTTAAAGAATCTAAATTGGAAGTAGGTTCATCCAATAAGATTACATTCGCATTATGTAAGAAAGCTCTAGCTAAACCAATTCTTTGTTTCTCACCACCCGATAAATTACTACCGGCCTCACTTATTACGGTGTCGTATT
>Ga0065711_1051241_pt1 | contig 10462 bp, 7 predicted proteins | sample Hoacrofraction12_FD_59098 | JGI IMG/M metagenome (GOLD analysis project Ga0065711, IMG submission 59098) | Hoatzin crop microbial communities from Cojedes, Venezuela - Epithelial fraction 12 v2 (version 2) | ecosystem: Host-associated > Birds > Digestive system > Esophagus > Crop | place...
CCCAAGATAATGTAGAGCAATTTCTTCCTAACCTGGTAGTGGTTTCTCTATTCGTAATCTCTATTTGTACAATTGAACTTGTTAACCGAGTTGTGTCCTGGGGGATAGAGAAAAGCTGTATGGATGAAGTAAGGTAACTGAGTGGAGAGTTAAAAGAATCTGTGTATTTATTTTGTATATAAGTTTCTGCATATTCGTATTCTTAGATTTAAACAGTGAATGAAAAAAATCTTCTGTTTACTACCTAATGTGGGTACTCAGGAGCATTAAATAATTCTGTACAGGACAAATTAATGTGACCACTTGGCATATTAAAGCAGTTATTACTACTAAGCTGAATGACTTGTGTCCACCGGGCTTTCACTCATTTTCTGCAGGCATCTAAGCATTATGCTGTACAGAGTTCCAGCGGGCAGCTGCTGCTTGCACTAACTTGCTTGCTCAAGGATGTAACTTTGTGCGAGCACACCATTTTACATTATCTGGCTGTAATCTGAGGCTATTGACCTCAGTGGCAGCTCACCCACTGACTGACTGGAGAGAGTCCAGCGGAGGGGTAAGAAGATGAGGAGGAGACTGGAGCATCTCTCCTACGAGGAAAGGCTGAGGGAGCTGGGCTTGTTTAGCCTGGAGAAGGCTGAGAAGGGGGTCTTATAAATGCTTATGAATATCTTAAGGGTAGGTGTCAGGAGGATGCGGCCAGACTCTCTTCAGTGGTGCCCAGCGACAGGACAAGGGGCCACAGGCACAAACTGAAGCAGAGGAAGTTCCATCTGAACTTGAGGAAGAACTTCTTCACTCTGAGAGTGACAGAGCCCTGGAACAGGCTGCCCAGATGGGTTGTAGAGGAGCCTGCTTCTCTGGAGATGTTCAAAACCCACCTGGACACAGTCCTGTGCAGCCTGTTCTAGGTGACCCTGCTTTGGCAGGGGGGTTGGACTAGATGATCCACAGAGTTCCCTTCCAACCCCTACCATTCTGTGACTTTGGTGATGCCCGAATGAATTCTGTAAGGGCATTGTAAATTCATCTCCAAGTCATTATACATCATTCCTACCAGAGGTGCTCAGGATGTTAAAGGTTTAGTATACGTAACAGTGAGGCCTGTTTGTTTTGCACTCTTTCAAAGTGAGGAAGAAATCAAGGCACTTCAAAAACCAGAACCGTGTATCTAGTTGGAGTATTCTTGTATAAGGCAGGAAAAACAAAAAGTGTTTTCTAAGTTCCTGGAATCCTCCTTACATGCAGAGTGATTTCCTGACTGCCTTCCGTCTCCTCTGTCTTTTGCAAATGATGTGCTCATATGATCAGCAGCAGAAATGCAGTGTGACACCTGAATGATCAAATGGGTATCCTAGCGAGGTACGCATAGCAGTGCCACTGCGTTGTGCAGTTTGTAGGTACATCTGAGCTGAAAACGTTTCTAAACAAAGACTAACGATGGGCGTGCAAATGACAGCCCACTAGTGTGCTGTGTGCCAAGTACAAAGCCCAGAAGGCCTGAAGTCAGGTGATAAAACGTTTGAGAAGTTGCAAACCACAAGTGTGAGAAGGCTGGGGGAATTCCAGCACCTCTGACCTGGGAGAGATTGCCAAAGCCCTCCTGTGTCCCTTTTGTATTTGACATAGCAGGCTCATTCCTTTTGAGTTTTGTTTAGCGGCAGGTATTTCAGAAACTAGTGAGCACAGCCAGCCTGATCGAACAGTTTGCTCCAGAATTAATCCCAGGCTGACACCTACAGCTGTCTGGGGAGCTGGGATTTTCCCTGGGGAGCCAGAGTTCAGCCCCTCCCACTGAATCTGGCTCATGAGGAGACTTCCAAAGACTCCTTACTACCAGAATTATATTAAAAACAAGAGAAAGGAAAACAGTAAAGCAGCAAGCGAGTTCCAGTGAGATCTTAAAGGGAAACTGTCAGTTCCCACATCTGGTTTGCAGATCTGTGGTGGTCCGGGAAGCACTTTCAGGTGGTCTCCAGCGCTGTTTCCGTCACGGCAGTAGTTCTCAAGCACTACCACTTCCCACTGGTTATAACCCAGGCTTCAAGTCTTTTAGTAACACTTGTACTGAATGGATGAGGAGACAGCTAGGGGCCTCAGTTTTCGTTTGCCAGAGATCAGATATGTAGGGCCACATTTGGACAGGTTTTCTAACATTTAGTAGACTTCTGCTCCTCGGTGAATCTGTGTGGCTTTCAGAGGGACTGTTGTGGATTCAGGAACTGCTCAGCGTTAATAAGGAGGTCAGAATCTGCCCTTTAAGCTGGAAGAATGATGTCCATTAAAAGTACAGCCTTTCTGTTTCACATTTTCACAGCTTTTACAACTGGAATAGAAATGTCAACACTTCAAATTCCAGCCCAAATTACCAAGTGATTGCAGAAGATGCCTCTGGACTACTCTTCAAGAACAAAAGTGATAGGAAAATAATAAATGTGGATCCCAAGGTAAATGTGTTTTTTTTCAATATTCTGAATTGCCTTTATGCAATGGAGTTTTGCTAAACTGTTGGGTCCAATTGCAAACAGCATCTTTATCAATACACACCTAGTATTTCAGGCTTAGTCAGACATGCTATTCCCCTTGTTAACACAGCTGCTCTGATCCCTGTCAGGATAAACTTAGCCTACCTTGTTTATGACCAAGTGTGTCTAGGCCTTTCCCTTGTGACGACAAAAATCAGAAGTTAAGCTGACCGATAAAATTGAATGCTTTTCGAAGCAGGGTTTCTCCTCTACCCTGCCTCTTCCCCTGCCCTTTTTCCTTCCCACCAGAACAACAAACTGTTGCCATTACTGCCAGGATAGGCTGCAGGCTGAGGCTGTGTCCTGTTAATTGAATTGCCAAGAAGCGCTAAGGAAAGGGAACACAGGCTGAGGAGAAAAGTGGTACTGACTGGAAGATGTGACGGCTGAAGCATGGGAGCATATAAGCAGGTGAAAAATTGCTCAAATGTTGGTGACACATCCTGGGGCTAGTGGTCCCTGTATTCATCACCTTTTAAAAATCAAATCTCTATTATGAAACATGCCTGCAGGTGGATTAAAAAAAATAAATATTGGATAAAAAAATAAATACTGGACTACTTTGAAACAAAAGCTGCAACTTGCCGGAACTGTACTATGCCAAATCCTGGCAGGGCCTGCTGAACACCAGCAAATCCAGAAAGCAGAATTAGTTCCTGCATCTGAAGTGTGGGCCATCTTCTACCTCAGCACTTTTGCAGTGGTGAACTGAAACTGGCAGAATTCCTTTCTCAACCACACACAATCCTTCTTCTTCCTCCTTAATACAAAAGATTTTAAAAGTCTGAAGGAAAGCGGCCCCATTAAGGTCATTTAGTTCTTGTAGCAGATTGTCACTGGTATAAGGGTCAAGCTTGGATTTTAAATGCTATCCTTCACAAGAGAGAAATTTGATGTTAGGTGCATCTTCTTGTGGAGAGCTGTGTTTCTCCAGCGCTCAGTAAATGGTTCAGAAGGATTTACGATTGAACAAAAGGAAGGAAAATACTTGTTCCTTAGTAGTGCTATAAACTGGATGAACGTTGTGGACTCGTGTCTCTCGTATATGACTGACAGCGCAAACGCATGCTTTGCTTTCACTTAAAAAGTGCTTTGATCCTATTATTGCTGTCTCTACCATTTATTTACATAGCTATTGAATCCAAACAAAGCAAATGCTCAAGTCATGCCCGAACATCCCATTTTCAGCCATATCTGAAAGCTGATTAAATTGCCAAGGGTATTTTATCTTTCATGTTGAGAGCTGAATAGGTAATAATATTACAGACAGCTTCCCTCTGTAGGAAACCAACTGTGTTCCTCTGGTGCCAACCACACTTTTTTAAACTTTACAACTGAAGTCCTTGGACTATAGATTGGATGTGACAAACGCACCCAGGCTTTGGTTACTCTCCAAACCAACGTGAACTAAACTGGGCAATAATTTGTTTGGGTTTCTACAGAACTGATCTAGAATGATGATTTCTTTGATGTGCTTCCCATGAAAGATGGTCGCATATGAATGGTAACAGTACAAAATACAAAATTATATGCATTTCAAAATCAGTGCATTGGTTTGTTAGAAATTTAAAAATGCATACCTAAAAATGTGTTTGGTTGGTTGCGTTGAAAGAGGGCCACGAATCCAACTTCCTGCAGCTGCAGAACGTCTGTAACAAATAACCAGCTCTTTAGTGTCTACGTGAAAGTTCCTCGCGTGCCGAGAGCTGCACTATAAGAAGCCTTTGTGCGTGTACATTGTGTCCCCTCACGGGTTGCAGGGCACAGGCCTGTGAGTCCCCATGAGATCCATCTGGCTTTGACTTTTCTGTAACATTCACTGATAGAGAACAAGCTTTTGAGAAGTACTTGCTATGGGCCGAACTGAAATCAGCACAAGTTCTCTCTCATGGTGTTCAGCTTGAACAGACTTTGTACGAGCTGCCTGATCTTTGCAAGCGGGCCTTCTCTTTGAGCTGTCAATGGTCCACCTGTTCCTGGTTGTATTTAGCTAAAAGAATTGTATCCCTGTCTTTGCCTCTGCTAAAAGCATTGCAAAAGAAATGAACTGCCCGGTGCTGGGACATAATTCTTCACTGAGAAATCCCCACCCTCAGAGCTAGTTGCATTTATCAAACGTTATGTTCCAAGGGAGGAAGAAGAAAATTCATGACATTAAAAACCATGGCTATTCCCTCTCCTGACTGGGTATCTGTAATATTCTGTGTTTCAGGCCTACCCAGGAGACAACACAACACAGACGCCTGTTGAAACAGATCTCTATCTCCATGTTGTTATCTATGACCATATCATCAGAAGAGGGACCTAAGGTCCATCTGTGTGGCTCTTCTCCCAGTTATTTATTTAGCTATTTTAAAGCCATCTGGAAGAACAATAAACAGCTGAAAGATCTTTACCTTGTGTTCAAGGGTAGGAAGGGGGCTTTTTATACTGGTTTAGAGTTGGTTTGTGCCTTGCTCCTTGAGGGAAGTAAAGTGGAAGGAAGACCCCATACCAGCTGTAGAGTCCATGTATCTGGGCCCCTCGTTTGTCCTTTGTGAAGTCCATGGGGTATGTAAGTTGCAAAAGCACCTAGAGGGAAGACAGAAGGTTTGGACCCAACTTTTCCCACTACTCCTAAGGCGGCAGGGTTGCTGGGGCAGACGTGTTGCATTCTTTCCTGGAGTAAAGAGAAGAAACTACTGTCCCATAGTTCCCCAGCAACAGGATGTTTTAAATTCTTCCTGGGAGACTCTTTTTCAGGTAAGCCTGGACTTCTGTTGAGCAGCTAACACCATGTAATATGGACCAGGCCATTCACAGGGTAGCAGGGAGAAGTTGTACCAAATAGACTGGTAAATGTAAAGAAATCTGCAGCATTTTGATTGCAATTAGTGGTTCCTTGAAGGCTGTTTTTCATCCTTTCCTGCTCTTGCTGCTGTTTGAGTACCAACTTGCCAGAAGTTCAGGCCACGACGCAGTGGCCCAATGGACTCTCTTCCTTTCCCAGGGCACTTGGGGAAGTTGCCTGTACTTACGTGACCCAGCTGGTATAACCACCAACATAGCCATCTGCTTACTGGAGAACTGGAAAATGGCACAAAGCTAAGCAGCAGAAAGAACTAGCAGGAAACAAAAGTAGTAATTACAGAGAAAAGGATGTGGGGATGAAGGCAGAGGAAACAGAGGCAGAAAGTAGCTGGATAAAATTCACTGGACCTTACTCTTTAAGGGACTGGATGTTTTTAATGAGCTTTTCTGGTGTTGGTACAGTGAATTTATGAAAAGAAGTGAAGCAACTCAGACAAGAAAAAGGGTGGTAGCAGTGCTGCTAGGCTTACCATAGGGCAGGCTTTATCTGCCAGCCTCATCACAAGCATGTTCCCTTTGGAAAAACCTGGGAGCCTTGGTCTTAGCAGTTGGCGCGTTAAAGATCCCTCTACTGCAAGGAGAAGGGAGTGTTCCAACAATTACAAAGTGAAAGTTGTTACTTCAAAGCTGCAATAATTTGGGAGAGGCTTAGAAGCCTTGTTTTCTTTCCCATAAAACTTCCAATGTTATGAAGTTCTGCCATTTCCAAAATATAATAAAATCTTTTACTGTAACAGCTTGCGTTTATATAGCACACTTCATCCCATAGCACCCTGAAACGTTTGCAGCAGACAGGCGAAGCGGAGGTTCGTTTGCTCGCCCTGGGACAGCAGCTGGGCTGCACAGGCAGCACCTGGAGCACGGTGAGGCTGTCGGGGGGCTCAGTGCTGGTGCAGGGAGCTGGCAGCGAGGAGCCGGCGCCCACTGCAGCACTTTGCATCGGGGCGAGTGGAAACAGCAGGCTGAAGCGTGCTTGGAGAGGAGGACAAACAGGCAAAGACAAATGATGCCTTTTCCCAGGGCCATATAGGGAAAGAACAAAAGCCCCAGCCTGTGGTAACTCTTTGATTTTGCAGAGAACTTACAACTCCAGAGGGAAGACCTTGCACTGTTAGGGCAGGCTTCTCCTGACCTTGGTGCTTCTAGGTGTTTCCCGCATTTGGCAGTACCAAACATACAGATTTCCATCATTCCTTGCATCTCAACTGAGAACTAGTCTTCTGTCATTGACTCAGCTTTTCTGTACTGCCCCTGTGTCTTGATGCAGCGCAAGGGAAAGGCTAGATATTGACCTACAAATATTTTGTAGCGTTAAAGCAAATCTGCCTTTATAGTACAGCTTAGCATTTGGGATATATTTTTTTCAAGAAAAGAATCAGAACTCCTGAGCCATTTTGAAAATGTTAGGTTTTTCCTTTCTTGAGCACTGGACAGCGAGGAATCCTCATGAAGGTTGGTAGAAGGGACAGTTGGTGGAAAGGATATGAATTATATTTTTCATTCCTCTCGACAAATGAATTGTTATTTTTCTTTCTCAATCTAATCAGATTTTAAAGTAATGTTAAAAAAACTGAGCTGGAAAGTGGTCCCTGGAGTTTTGAGAATGTTTTCTCAATCATAAATAAATAACATGAAGTAGAACTTAATAGAAGTAAATTTTCAACTTTAGAAGTTATTTCCACATATTCAGCTTCCTTTGTTTTCATCTTATTAATCAACACTCTCGGTTCAAAAAAACAGCAGGAAGTCTAGGCGAATCCTGCGTCTACATCTGCAGAAGAATGGGAGAAAATTTGATTCTAGGATTTACATGTTTTCAGGTCAGCGAGCGCACCAATGCGCTGTATGTCTCTGAGTTAATCTCCTGGTGTTCTGTCTCTTCTGACATTCAAAACTTGGGACTCCAGAGCGTTGGTGTAAATGAAAGCTCTCAAGTTACATGTTCTAGTCTTTTGCCAGTCCTAACTGGAAGAAACTCTATCCTCTGCGGTAAGTGAAAATCTGTCCCCAAAAACTTCTGTAATCTGGCTTGCCTTTTAAAAAAAGGATGAATCTTCTTAGGCAAACAAGGTAGCGCCTAAAAGCATCTAAGTGCTATTACACTCCATTTCCCTAAAATGCCAGTGGTAGTTTTTCCCCACATCTTGTCACTGTTCAGCCTTGGGTAGATACACAGTAAGGTCGACATGCAAAACATGGTAATCAAGAGGGAAGCTTTCCAAGAACAGATAACCACATGAAAGCTTCCTGTATATGTTGTTATGCTCTATGACTTTTTAGCAGAAACAAATGCAAACTGAAAAATGAAATTACTGCCTGCTGTAAATGTAAGGTGAATGGAAATTTCTCCATTCTGTTCTGAAAAGAGACCCTGGTATTGTCACCGATCATGACATTTAGTGCAGGTACAGAGTTCGCACACTGACATAACTGATTGTAGGCATTGATGGGAAAGCGCATTGTTGCAAAGGATCCCCAAAACTCTACATTTTATACCAGTGGTGAGTGGGGGGGGGATTGTGTGGTTTTTTTCAAGCATGTCTAAACCATGTCCATGAGTTATGGTCTACAGACTTTATTAGCCTGTATATGTTTTGGATTCTTTTATGTTTCTTTACCTCCCCTTCCAAAATCATAGTTTTGTTCTTTTTATGTGGAGTCTGGATCTTTAGTCTTGCAACAACTTTCGGAACTGTTGTTGTTATTTGGGATAATAGAGTGAGGCTGAAAAGTAGCACGAGATTGGTGGTGAATAGCTCCATTCTGAGCCACAAGCAGAATCACAGGAAGAGTTATTATTTAGTACAAAATACAATGCTTTGAAAAGAAAAGTAGTTTTACACTAAAATCCAAAGTTCTTTGTTGTTAAACTGTAACAACAGGATGTCTTGACATAGTTAGAAACTTTTCATATTACGTGAAATGAAATTCTGGTGAGTTTAGTGTGATTTTATGGGGAGGCATCAGCAGCTTCGCATTCTCTCACCAAAAGTGTTTTGTAGAAGGCCATCTGTCTGAGGAGCCCAAGCAATGGCAGTAATTAAGCCCCACTTTTGAATTTGGTAGCTATACAGTAAGGTATCAGCTCAGAAAACCCAGCAGCACTTCATGAACTCTTAAGTTTGTGATTCCAGCAGCAGCCTTGCCAATTTAGCTGCATCTTCAAAGCTGAAAGAAGGAAATGGGGGATGGCAGCACCATCTTAATAGCTGACACCAATCTCATGCAAAGAACAAGACCTCCAAGCAGCATACAACTTGGTCATTAGATGTTCTCCTTTTGGCCATCAGCAACAGAGGTGGTAGGGGAAAATCCTCCATTAACTCCAACTGTCCACATACAGAAAAAAAATCAGATTTAAAATGAAAAAGACCTTTGGGCAATTCTCTGCGAGACAGGCAGGGGCAAGCAGTGCAGGCCAAGCCACTGTTCCCGCTGCGAAGAAAACAAAAACACAGGTGCTGAATGTACTGAAGCCATGCAGATTAGCCCTGTGTGCAGTACATGCTCTTTACAAGAAGAAAAAACATCACTCTTGTTATTTGGCTATCGTTTGCTTGAGGCATGTTTTATTTCAGCTCAACTCCAAGCAGAGTTATTACAGATCCCACAGCAGAAGTTCTCTGTGATGAGAGAAACATGTGATCTCTGAGCCCTAGAGAAGAAATTATGCTGGGAAGTCTGATGCTGGCCACCTGAGCAAACACCCAGTCCAGCGAGCGTGAAAAAGCAAGCGCAATGGATATAGGTAATGCTGAACACAGGAGCGGGTTTGGTACAAGTTTCTCACCATGAGCCTGCTTAGCAAAAGGCTATTTTCTGTACACATCTCTAAGACCAAGAGCAAGGGGATTCAAAGAGAGCAAGCGCAGCTTTGTTCCCCAGTAAAAGGGGAGAGCTGGCTCTGCATGTCGCTGTTTGTGTAGTGCGATTCCACACACTGCTGGCTCATGTGCTGTTTAGTGTTCTCCTGTGCTGGTTTTGAACTTCTCAGTGTTGTACATGGAAATGTGTATATATGAGGGATGTAGGGGAATGATACAGCTTGGGATAAGCAAGTCGTTCTGAGCTGACTGCGGGAGGTTCCACTGAGTGGATCACAAGACCAAATCCAGTGAGAAGAGACATGGTTTCTCTGGAGCGACGGCTTCTGGCGGGGCAGGACAACACACCTCAGCCAGAGAATGTGGGCCCAGTAAGAGTGGGGGTGACTTTGTGGGGTTGGGGACATGCTGCTGGGAGCAGAGCTGGTGTCACTGACCCAAAGATGCAGTGGCAGGAGCTCTGCCAGAGCAGAATACACAGAAGCCCATATGAGAGAGGCAAATAGATGGTGCAGGGGGCTGGTGCAAGCCAGCCGAGGGGAAGCTGTGGGGGGTGATCACCAGGTGACAGCTAGGAGAGCTGGGTGGAGGAGCTGCAGCAGCGGAGATTGCTTTTGTAAGTAAAGTTTGAAAAGTCTGAAAGCCAGGCAATGAATAAGCACAAGTGGGATTTGCCTTCGCATGCTGAACAGATTTTGCTAATATCACTTTGTTATGCAAATATGTAATTATTTCATTTCCCTTAGAAGGAGTATTTGTGGTTTCCTCTTCCCCGGGACTTCTGAATGCTTGTGTGGAGGGAACAAGTAACTGTGAAGTTACCAGGTACGTGTATTACATGGCAAGCTCTGAAAAAGTGGAAACCTGGAAGTTTTTGGTGGAGATATTAAGTAGCACTTTTGAAAGGGGCTGCTAGAGGGTGATGGGGCCGGCCCTGACAATGGCACAGGAGTAGCTCATCATTTAAATAAATAAAGTTCCTGGGGCTAAGGGAATAAAGGGATTGAGAACAGCCCTGAGGAGAGGGACGTGGGGGTACTGATGGATGAAAAGCTGGACATGACCCGGCACTGTGCGCTGGCAGCCCCGAAGGCCAACCGTGCCCTGGGCTGCATCCCCAGCAGCGTGGGCGTAGGGCGAAGGAGGGCATTCTGTCCCTCTGCTCCGCTCTGGTGAGACCCCACCCCAGGAGTCCTGCATCCAGCTCTGGAGCCCCCAGCGCAGGACAGACCTGGAGCTGTGGGAGCGGGGCCAGAGGAGGCC
>Ga0065711_1009839_pt1 | contig 10461 bp, 4 predicted proteins | sample Hoacrofraction12_FD_59098 | JGI IMG/M metagenome (GOLD analysis project Ga0065711, IMG submission 59098) | Hoatzin crop microbial communities from Cojedes, Venezuela - Epithelial fraction 12 v2 (version 2) | ecosystem: Host-associated > Birds > Digestive system > Esophagus > Crop | place...
GGGGGGGAAGCGGTCGGTGATTGGTGCCACCAGCTGAGGAACAACACGAGACTGCCCAGGCTCAGCTCCTGGCTCAGTCTCGGATGCCCCTTCACGCCAACCATCCTCAGCAATGAACTCCTTCAGCACCTCAAATATTTCCACCAAGACAGAGCGAGCTGTGGAGGCTTGCCTATTTCAGTGGGAATTTCCGATTCGGCTCATCTCCAAAAGCAGTGAGCACCCCCTTAGGCACAGGGGGCTTTACAGGGGTCAGGAAAATCATGAGGTGGTGCTCAGCTGGAAGCCAGCTAATCGAAACCAGAGCACAGGGACTATTTCCACTAACTTCCAGTCATACTCCAGGGGTGAACTCCCAGAACAAATCACTTGACAAAATAAATAAAAAGGATTAACATCTAACACAAATGCTTTCTGTTTCCGAATACCAGGAGCATGAAATAGAATTGCCAAGTGTCCTGACAGAAAAGCAGTAAAGAAAACGCAAAGCCAGAGGACAATGCACTTCTCCAAGATAGTTAATAATATAAAACCATTTTCTGCCTTTATCCTAAGTCCTGCTGCTTAGGATTTATATCCATTAAATAAAGCTGTTTTGGTGTCTGAGCTAGTATACAACATCCTTTCATAATAGAGGGCGAAAAGAAAAATCCAGATTTTCTAAAATTAAAAAAAACCACAACGCAAAAGAACCCACAAAATTATCAGTGAATTGAAGCCATTAGTACTTTCAGCCAAAAAGCCCTAAAAACCACCATATGGAGGAAAAAAAAAAGATTCAGAGTGGCTTTAGATGAGTGAAACTAGCTGCCGATTGTAAGGAGTTCATCTTTTGGAGTGCAGCAAGAAAAAGTTAAATATTAAAGAAACACCAAGAGGTGAAACATTAAACCTATTCCAACCGCTTCTCTTAAAGTTAACGACCTACATGTGTGTTTTTTTCAAACGAAAGTACGAGTTTTAAAGTGTGTTACAGAAAAACCAAGCACATCCACAGAAGACTGCTGGAGAGATGTTTTCAGCTAACCAAAACAGTTCAAATTCCTGATTTAAAGAAGTATTTTTCCATTCACCCAGAAAGAACAAGCAGGATCTAGAATAAGAAGTGTGACCATATAGAAATTGGTGACTTTCAGAGGAAAAAATAAGGGGAAGGATCCTTCCCTCCCACTGTTCACAAAGGCCTGATACTTAAATTGGGCAACGCGGAAAGAAACTGAGTAACATTTACATTTATATAAATTATATGAAAAAGTCTTAATGATTCAATGAATATCATAAAACTGAACTAATAATACAGTTATATTTCAACCATAAAAATGGTTTAAAAATAATTCAAATTGATAATTTACATAACAGTCAACTACAGTACTGGAATACATGCCAAAGATCAGCTTTACTGCCAACCCTTAATATCTGCTAATGACTCTGTAACTAAAACGTACAGGCATATTTGGGGTTTTTTTCTGCTTAATACCACTGGCTGCCTACGTACTATTTCTGAATCTCCCAGAAACAACCATTTTCAAGCCAGCAACATTGTCAGTGTTTTCCTCCACTATAGTGAGATCTAGAAGCAAAAGAGGCTCTCGCGCACCTCTGTACGCAACACAGCTTGAATTCAAACTGCACGAATATTTATCACTACTCAAAAAAAGTAAACAGTTCTTATGCACTGAAACACGTACCATAACTATATAAAGAGTCCTTTTTATTCACTAATAACACATAACGCTCCTGATTTCTAAAGCAGCAAATGAAGTTTTACAGAGATGGAATTCAGTGCTGCCATTAGTTTTTTCAAGTTCTTCCATTCCTTTCAGCCTTTCTTTAGATTTACTAAGTTTTGTTGAGTTTACCTGGGGAGTCTGGTCAGAAGACCGGGACCTCTGCCTAGAAAGGTGCCCCTCATACTAAACAGCAGCCCTGTATTGACAGTGAAGGAGCAATCTTTCTTGCTGCTGATCACTCTCACCTTACCCAAAGAGCTCAAATTACTCACTACAATCTAACAGGCACCACTACACATTAAAAGCAAGCTTACCAACTAGACTTCCACCTCTGCAAACCCAAGTGTGGATGCTAATTAGTACCGAAATCACTATGCCCGAACGGAAAGCTAATGGTATGCATCACAGGAGTATAGTTATCAAAAATGGGGCAAATTAGAGATTTGCATGCATTTCAGCACTGCAAACTGTCACCAGAGTTTTGGTAATGTGCAGATTTATTAATCTTGCTCACAGTATTGTCCTCTCTTCACTACTAGTTCACTACACAAAGCTCAGTATTTTAGCAGAGGGAATGCAAACTCTGCTTTTAGAGCTGTAAACTCTCCAAAATTTCACATTAGTGATCTGAGCCAACTGGAACAAAAGGCAGAAAAACAGAAAACCCACCAAAAAAAAAAAGTATACTTTATCATCAACTAAACTTTTATTAAAAGCTGCAAATTTGATGCAGTTTCCACATAGGGCAAGTGGATCTTGACCAGTTACTAGCTACATATCGCAACTGCCTGCAATGGGCTCTAGGCCAGCCTGCTGCAGAGCTGGCTGCTTTTCTTTCACCAAGTCAAACTCAACATCAGTTATCCCACCTGCTCATGTCTCCATCTGAAGTCAAAAACCAGAACCATAAGCAGTGCAGTGTCATATCAGCAGCCAATCCCCCCTTACCAAGCCCAACAGCAGCATTTACCACAGGTAAACATACATACATAGCACATTTATTTTAAGATGGCATGTATTGTAGCTGTAAGAAGAGACATGATCAAAAGCATGGTAAGAAAAATGCTGAGCTAGGCTGTGACTAAAAGACAACTGGTTACTGACAGCACTACAAACCCCCTCCGAAAAGCACATAAGCAGCTACTGGCTAGGGTTTACTAGAGCTCGTAATAAAAAGGAAGCATTAAACAGGAGAGAGAAATGAGCATGGATCTCAGATGGTTACCTGATGCGTTACTGGCATTACCTGATTTACTGAAGCTCCAGTTCTGCCCTGCCTACTCAAAATCCCATTGACGTTAACTTATTTTATGTGCAAATCTGTTTGCTCTAGCTCTTATTAAACACAGTTTTACAGATAAAGCATGGTATCCAACCTTCACAGGCTTGTAAACATTTCAGTTAAACACATACAGAACCAAGCCCTACAATGTTAGTTGCATGACCAAAGCCCTATGAGCAAAGCATTTTATCAAGCCTAAGATAGCAAGGAATGACTAACAAAATGCACTCACAGTTAAGTATAAAGCTCAAAGAGGAAGAAAATATTCCAAAACAAATAAAAGGTTCTCTAACACTGGTTACAGGATGATTCAGTGATACAAATTCAGCTAGGATTTGGTTTGGGTGCCTGTACCAGCCACACGCAAGCAGCTGATCCTAAAGACAAAAACATATACATGCACACAAGCATGAAAGCAGTACATGGATACAAAATTGGGGGAGAATGAACAGAGAAAAGCAGTGGTCTGTCTTTCTGTTTCTGACATACTCCAAGACATCTCTTGAAACAATACAAATAATTTTTCAAGTTACCCTCAAAACATTCTCTGTAAGATTTCATGCCAGTCCTCATCAGTATTTTTTTGACAAGCACCAGAGTCAGGAAATGCCACCTGAGGAAGTGCACAGACCAAATTACGTATAGCAGCAGATCTCAGAAAATGACCAAATTATCACAGACACAGGAAGATTTTCATTCGTGGTGTAACAGACAACAGTAAAAAAGACCATGTTCTTTCAAGCTAAAAGTACAACTTGACTCCTAAACCCTTTAAGCTGGCAATTGTAAAATATGTTCTTAACCTGTAATACTGTTTGCTGTACTGTACATATCCTGTAGGTAATAGGAAATACTATTCCATAATCCTTTAGGAGCATTAAAGTAAATCAGGCCCATAAACTGACTTCAGGCAGCAAATCACAGTTTAAGATTAGGACGGTTGCTACCAAGGAAGCCATGCGCGTAAAACAGACAAAAGCATCAGAAATGTGTGAATGCACAGAGCCTCAGAGCAGCAAACCATTACATTATCTAGGAAGAGACTGATAACAGGTATTGCATAACCTTTGGATTTATAGTCTTAAATTTTTCCTATTGATAACTGTGACTGTAACAAATGTAACATGTAGGGGATGTTATCACTTCAGGTGGTCAGAATCATTGCACAATCAAAAGAAGACTTGGTTCTTTGTGAATAATTGGGACGGTTGCAAGACAAGGGACTCCTCAATAATCCCTTTAGGTGGCTGGGCCTTGGGAGAACAGGTATACAAATGACAGAGATAAGGAGGCTGCAGGATAATCTGAAGATCCTGCCGATCACCAAGAGACGCCAAACAAACATGCATGACAGACATTACCATATACTAATGAGTTCTTGGTAAAACTATGATAAGCATTTCTTGCAAACGTAGTAAATGTGTACGTGTGCGTTAACACTGCATAAATACCTAGTAAGTGTGTCCTTTCGGTGCACACGTTTGGAGGAGAGATCCCCTGTGTGCCCGGCGCCGTAATGAAGAATACCTGCTTAACAGTCTTCCGACTACTGAATCTTCAATTCCGGTTTTTCACAGCATCAGAAGGATTTTACCTAAGCTTTTGTACTCTGAAATTGCGGAAAAACTATTTTAAAAAAATCCTCACTCAAAAGGCAGTAAGGTAGAAGAAAAGAGGCACCCTTCTTTCAAAATATAAGTTGTACAGTTAGTACACAAAGTATTTTCAACAGACATGCTAGCATACAGATCTTTATGAAGTTACATGGGTATGGAACTCTTATGCAAGGCGCAATGTCCTATTAAGATGAATTTATACCAAGTGACCAAGATCAATATTCTTGGTAGCACCTTGCCACTAACTTTCTAAAAGAACAGCTTTAAATGAGTCTTCATGGTTATGGAAAACAATCCTAAACTTCTGAAAAGACTGATCACACCTAACAAGACTAAAGATTTACAAATATTATCTTTACTGTTCTATGAATAATTATGAATTTATATGAGATTTCTGAAGTTATTAACAGTAATACATTAAATCTCTTAAACAAAGTCACTTATAAACCATAGCAAGGCCCGCATACCCTGGGATTATAATACTGAAGTATTGACAGCATCAGTCAAGAAGAAATTTACCTGAGTAAAGGATTAAAGTCTAATCAAGTATTTTCATAACGTGAGTATTTTACAACAGGGCAAAGACACATTCCCCTTCACATGACTTACATTTCCTAACAGTCTATACACTAGAACTGAGCAAACAGTATTCAGTTAAAAAGATATATTTTAGTGAATGTCACTATCGTACCAGTATCCATTTTCAAGATTTAGTCCAAGTAACTGCATTAAAGTGAGTTTCCTAAAGATTTTACACCCTACAAAACACTAATGTTCGGAGACCTACCAGATACGATAGTTACAATTCAAAATACCTCAAGAATATACTTTAGTAACCCAAGTGAAAGTAAAAAGAGCCAGAAGAGCAAGTTCTCTTTTGTTCTGCTGTGCAACTCAAACAGAGTATTTTAAGATCCTTAGAATCTAGACGTCTCTCACCTTACGTAGTGAGGATTAGCAGCACTTGCAAACACTAGCCTACCTGTCCATGTTTTGTTAAAACTGAGTGGTATTGCAAATTCTTCTGTACAGGTCAGTCAGGCTTAGAAGCACTCCATGAAGAAAAACCCCATCCCTTCTGCTGCTGGCCTAGGTCTGACAGAACACAGCAAGACCAGGACAGGCTCCCGGTCCCAGCAGCTCGGCAGCTGCCCAGTATCCCTGGGACTGGGAGCAGGGGGAGGACAGCGCAGAGACACAGCAGCATGGCAGCTCAGGTCGGGCTGTGCTCACTACTTCAGGCCCTGCGTCAGAGCAAAGCTGACCATGTATGCACGTGGTGTTGCAACGGAGCTGATGTGCTGTCCTGGACCTCAGGACAGAAAGGAAGCACGGGGCAGGAACCCGAGAAAGACAAAGCCTGCTCCAAAACTTACGTGCCTTCAACCAAATGCAGCCTGAGTCAGTGTGCAAGCAACTCTGATTTCCCCGCTTTGGTGCTCTGCATTATGCAGGTCTTCTCCTTGCTGCCCATGGTTACTCCACTCCCAGCTTCTACACCTTGGAAAGATAAATGCTGACTATGTATAGCAAAAAATCCATCTATCTGAAAGTGAGAGACGTATATTCCTTGCAGAGAGATTTGTGTAGTTCATTCAAAACAACGTGATAATGTTTCCTGACAAGTTACACGTCTTCCTCATAGCTACTGTGAATTCACATAAGACGGCAGTATTTTGGCACCAACATAGAAGTCCCTTGACAGAGTCCCCTCAACTTCTGGAAACCTTTCCTCCAAGTACTGAGATCTGAAAGCAATGTTTCTCAACCTGCTGCAGCCATTTGGCAGCAGAAAGCACACAACCAGAAATGATGTTGTGACATCGAGAGGTGGGGGTATTAACAGAGAAGTCAACAGGTTACTCCACATTTCCTAGGGACAGCAGTGCTGTTTAAGTGTTGTTTACCGGCTCACAAGCTGCTGGCCCTGCTCCTGTTGCGTCACACTGCACTGCTCAGAAGAGCCCAGTAACAGAATAACATACCAGAACGTGTTTCACACTGCACAGCCAAGAGCTACCAGAGTAAGTGCAGAAAGAAAAAGCAAACCTGCTACCTGCAGAGAGCGAGAGCAGGGGGCACGAGTGCCACAGCAGCTGATGGAGACAATGATGTCTCCACTGAGGGGTCGAAGCTGCCCAGGAAGCCTTCTCTTCCACATTGGCATCAAAAGACAGGTTGAAATACTGGCTGAATGAAACAGCAAAAATAAAAAGGAAAAAGAAAAAACCCAACTCTGCCCAATTTCAAACATTTTCATCAGTGACAGGTTCTCCTTTGATAAAAGAACTCTCTGAAGAAGGGGCTGGAAGAAATTGCAGAACACAACTTTGGAGTAAGCTCAATATGTTGGTGCAGCAAACGCAGTCAATAGTTACACGCTATTTTGCCTCATGAATGAACCTCAGGATCTGAAACCACATCTGTTTTAAACTTAAACCACATTTTATTGGGATTTTATTTTAACTTTAATAATAGTTTTGGGGGATGTTTCATTTTCCACTACAGCTAGCTTCAGCTTGGTACAGGCTCTCCCTGGTCACACCATCACATGACACCTAGAAGCACTGAATGAATTTCTTTGTTCTGTTTCTGACTTCATCCTATAGCAAGTAACTACATTTTAACTAGCCACACAAACAGAATCACAGGGGAAACTATAGCAGGTTTGTTTCTGCAATGGGAAATACAACTTTATGCAAAGTTAAAATACTTGATAATGTTTTGCTCTTACTCAGCTCAATTAAATAATAGAATTGCTCAAGACTGTATGCAACAACACACATTCCAACAACATTTAGCTTGTTCAGTCTGTTCATCATTAGGTTCTGTTTTGAAACTTACAGGTAGGTTTTTTTAAAGCAAATCATTGTCCTTTGCTTTCAAATTTGTTTTGCAGTATCTGCTTTGAACTACGTCCTAGCAGAATTCAGTTGTTAGATTAAAGGTAAAAGTACCGTATGTAACAGCTTTTCTCTCCATGTAGTATAATCCTCAGACTCTGATTTTAAGAGCAAGACCGCATCACAGAGAGGGGACAGAAATCAACTTGGCAACCTTCTGAAGGGTGCAGACCACACTCCAGTAATAGTTAACAACAGACACGGTGGGTTTTGCAGTAGCTGTATACAGATTTTTAAATACACGCAAACTTCCTGGCAATTCCTAGTATCAGTAGTTGACTAAAACTGGATTACAACCTTAGAAAGGAAAGAGTCTAAAGGTAGGGTTTGGGGAATTTCAAAGACAATCTGAGACTTAGGTACAATCTGTTAAATTACAAACATTAAGGAAAACAAAGAGCAACACAGATCCAAACATGCAGAGGGACAAGATGATTCACAGCTCTAGGACTGTAATTCAGAGAGGATGATCCCAGTGTAAAACCAAAACAAATCAACAACAAACCATAAACCATCCAGACACTTATCGAGTGCTTCTACATGTGCATGTGTATGTTCCTACCCACTGAAACTGCACTTTATAGGAGATGAGAGGGTCTTCCTCCACTTCTAGAAAGCAACTACAACTTTTTGAACACTATCACTACATAAATACTTGATGGCACTTTAATAGAAACATGTTCTCTTAACTACAGCCCTGCTATAGGCTATCAAGTTATTTCACTAGTAAATAGTTCAATGCAAGATAGACTGTTCAATAAAAAGTGTAGTCTGAGATTATTTTGAATACTCCAACCTTCTTGAGTGTACTTTCATGAAAATAAAGCTAACTGATAAATAAGCAAAACAACTACCAAAGTACCACAAAACAGAATAATTAAAAGATTCGCTACTATGCATGATTAAAGAAATATGGCAGCTTTAGATTACACTATTAAATTTGACACACTGTACACCAGACTCGGATCTATTATACAAGATTCTCAACTTTGAAAGAAAAATTTGGATAGTCATCAGCTGTCCTTGGGCGAGTTTCCACGCAAATCCTCATAAGATTTACAACAACAGCTCACATTTGCAGACTTTCAGGCCCCACAAGCAACGGATGCCCCGAACATTATGCTGGCCTATCTAGTCACATTACTAAAGAACACCTGAAATTTTCCACTTTAAGAGTGCTGGGAAGAAAAATGTATGTAAAGAAAACATCCCACAAGCATTTTATGCTCTATTTCTTAAGTGAGATTTCTGTGCCCAGGGACTAAACACCACGCATACCAACATACACCTCAAAGTTCAGTCTCTTTGAACCCAGGGACAAGAAATAACATTCTTCCAAGGTTTAAACAAGGGTCTAATTCTCCCACAAATCTCTGTATTTACAGTACACTGGTATACAAGTTTTATTTAGACTACTGTGACAGTCTCCTCAAAGCTCACTCAGGCATAAGATGCTTCTTGAAGAGAACCCTAGAAGAAAGAAGTTGAGATCTTTCTTGCAAGCAAGGTATGGAGAAGCAGCAAGATTCCCACGCCTTTAGCTCACTTGATGGAGTACCAACATTGCAAGATTCTCATATGAAAAACTGGCCCACCTCTTCCACCACATTTGCGGGCAGCACTACCTAAGGCCTACAAGCTATAAACACAATTTCAGCTGGTGCCCTGGGAACCATCAGGAACAGACACAAGCCTCACCTGGCAACCAGGCAGCAACTTGATAGAAACAAGGGTCTTCAAAGAAACAGGAGCAATCAGAGTACGCATTTGTTTCCACCTTTGCCAGTCCACCTTGCCAGATCTTCCCATTCAGCTTCACAGCCAAATTCCTTGGCTACCAGTTTTCCATTACTGGAAGGAACAGTAATTGCAGCTTAAGCAGTTCACAGTGGCACTAGAAAAATCTCTCATTGGAAGAGCGGTGTGGCACTGGAAGTTACTAGAGAGGGTGGGGAACTGCCATCCTTGAAGGCGTTCAGGACTTGGATGAAAAAGTCACAGCTGACCTGATCTTACGTTGCCAACAATTCTGTATTGACTGGAAATTTGTACAAGACCTTCCAGAGCCCCTTCTAGCCAACATTTCTGACCTCCTGACCCTGTAGACACCAGAGTTGGTTAACCCCCTCATTCGCCCAAGGGTAACTCCTGCAGAAGCCATGCTGCCTGCAGCATGCACTCTATTCTGAGTACTGCTAATGTCAAACATCACCTGCAAGCTCTTCACTGGCAGACACACCTTCTCATCAAGAATGCTCTGAAGAAAGATAATGCTACCAAGGTCCAAGGTGCTTTTATAACACCCATGTTATAAAAGAAAGAAAGCGTACCTTTCAGCACCTGTTTACACTATGGTAAGTTGGCAAAACTGGCTTGCCAAGCAAACTTACAAAATAAACATTTAACTGCTTGCATACAGCATCTAAAATTCTCTAACAACTATCCCATGAAAAAAGCACTAAATCTTATTAATCTGAAACAGATATAACATAGACTACTACCACAGCTCAGTAACAGGTGGTACAGTGAGAAGGGAGAAACCATATTAAGTGCTCACTTCAAAGAATGTTTCATTATAGAACTTCCAGTGGTACAAAATGTTTATGTGTCTGGCACAACATCTATGTTCATATTGTTATTCCTATGTCTATTTCCCATGTTTCACCTTCCACAAAAATATTTAATCAAACTGTGGTGAGGGGAGGGACAATATTATGTTTTGGTTTCGGCTGCCGTCAGCAACAAAAGCGCCACGCGGCCGCCCCTCCCCCCACCGCAGTGCAGAGGAGAATGGAAAGAAAACAGGCAGAAAACTGGTGGGTCGGGATAAGGGCAGTTTAACAGAACAGCAAACAGAGGGAAACAGGAACAACAATGACACAGATAAGGAGAAAACACGACAAAAACAGACCCGCTCTCTCGGACCGCAC
>Ga0065711_1051234_pt1 | contig 10461 bp, 12 predicted proteins | sample Hoacrofraction12_FD_59098 | JGI IMG/M metagenome (GOLD analysis project Ga0065711, IMG submission 59098) | Hoatzin crop microbial communities from Cojedes, Venezuela - Epithelial fraction 12 v2 (version 2) | ecosystem: Host-associated > Birds > Digestive system > Esophagus > Crop | place...
CCCCCCCCCCCACTGCTGGACTTCTCTACTAGAGAAGAACCACCACCACCACACAACTCACGTGCAGTATTTTTCCTTCACAAATCTGAGCAGCTCTAACCTTCTTGCAATTTACCTGAATCCAGTGGGGTTTGTCCCTGTTAAAACGGCACAGGACGAAAGACAGAAAATAGTGATATGTAAAAAAAGTTCATTTTATCCCAGAGTAAGAATTCTCAAATAAAAGTGTATGAACAGACATAGTAGGATGGCAATCTTAAGAATGAGAAACATGAGAATACCACTGAGACAGGTATTTGTAAAAACAGGGGTATCCCCGTTATCCAGGCATGCGCCCTTTGCATTTCTAGAAACGTCCAATGCACCTGAAAAAAAGAAACCCCTCTGGAAAAGGCAAACAGTTACTCCTTGAATGGAAAAGGAAACAAGCCACAGATAAAGACTGGAAGTAATTTCCAAGCCTTACTATAAACCCCATGAGAAGAGTGGCCAAGTATCAGACAAAAGTAGGCTGTTCCGTATCTTAACAAAACGGTATTTTAACTTATCCTTTTCTCAGGAAAATTGAAAGAGTTCAGAATCAACAACAGGAACGCACTGAAGCCAAGGCTGATCCGACTGTTCAGAGGAGAGAAACGCTTCGACCGCTCAAGTGAAAATCAGAAACCCTGTCATAGTTTGTGTTTGGAATTTAAAAAACATGTACCTCACCTAGCAGTAAGTGCAGCAACACAGCTAAAGCCAAACTAAGAGAAGCTGCAAAAGAACCAGGAACCACGAACCTCCCTGCGAGCAAGTGAAGCGTGTGAAGAGACAGACTGAGCCGCAGCCGGCGCGCAAGCTGGAGAGAGGCAGGGCAGTACAGGGACCTGCACTGCGCCGTCACGAACAAATCCCAGCAATGTAACAGTGACGGCACCTGCAAGTCTCATCTTTGTTAAAGGAACCTTGACAGCGCTCACATCTCTAATTAGGAAGAGTGAGTAGCTGGTGAGGATGCTTTGTTAGAAATTCAACCACCAGCATTTGTTCATTGATTGCACATGGCACTGCTCTTGGGGCTTCTGGGCTCTGGTCCTAGCAATTTACATCTCAACTTTCTTACTTCTTTGCTTGATAAAGGTAACTCCTCAAGAGCAGGGGATACACTTGTACTCTTCTAGGTTGGAATTTAAATTGAATTTCTCCCCCCCCCGTAAAACACATAATATTAATGTATACTGTGTGCCTTATCTTTTTTAAAAAAAAAAACAAACACAAAAAACACCAAACAAAAACCCCCCATTTTTTCCAGTATTTTATTACATAAAAAGTTGATTGTCCATTGGAAATTTTTCACAAAGTGCAGCCACATCTGGTGTAGTATCACTGACAAACTGTTTTTTCTCAAAAGGACAGCTGGGTTAAAAATGTAACAGTAACTTTGAAAACTCAGTTATGGCACTGGAACAGAGAAACCACTAAGCTGAGGGCAGAAAGGCAGCAGACATGTAGCCGTCATGAAAGCAGATGATTTGCCATGTATATCTGTACAGCACTGAAAAAATACGGAAATAGTAAGAGCTATGATCACCGCCGTACTTGTTGAAATTAGCTTTAAAGGCTGTATCTGAATTGCCTGTATGTAGAGCCAAAACTCTGTTACTGGAAGTCTGATGAGACTCAAATGCAGAATTCAACATCTGCTCGGCTACTTGCACAACATCAATGACCTTAAGTAACTTTTTGAAGATCTTTATTTTTAGATATACATATAAAAGTGATACTGTGTTCAGGCCTCTAAAATCATTACAAAATAACATCTGCTCACTGTACCAGGACAAGTGCTAGGGTCTCAGAGACTTACTGGTTTTAAAAGGGAACGTAAGCTGTTCTGGAGTAGTTACGAACTGCAATACCGGAGAAAGACTGTCTGCTGAAGAAGTTCCTGCCAGACTGCCACATTATACTTACTACAATATTTTAATTATTTGTAATTATTTGTTGAGTGTAAAGCATGAAAAAGGGAGAAGAAAAATAGAAGACAACAAAGCTACTTGAAGGCAGTATTTTGTATTTTATATCAAAAAGCAACCCTCAAGTCATCACTCCCATTAAACACCAAAAAAAACCAACCCAACACTTTGAAATTGAAACAAGCTATGTGGCACAAAACATGCCTGCATTTGGCACAGGCAACTTAACGACTCAAAACAACCCAACCAAAGACCCAGTCAATCGGCTGGCTGAATTTCAACAAAGCTGCCCTCTCCTCCTCTGAATTACACAGGCAAAAGACCCAGCCTACTGTAAATGCAGATTTATCAATGACTAAAACAAGTATCTGTTCTCAAAAGTTGGGCTATAGCTATAGCGTAGTAATTGTTTCTCCTCCTTAGCTAATTTGCCTTTGTATTGTTTGTATACTGTTTTGCGTTGCTTAATTATTTGGCTCAGGAAGAGCCCAATTTGATCAAAAAATAAATCATGTTTATCTTTCATAACATTAGGAAAGCTACAGAAACTGCATTTCCACACGTTTCTGATCATAATCTGAATTGCCATCTCTATTTGTTGTAAAAAGAAAAAAACTACTCTCCTATTTACAGTTTCATCTGACATCTGTTCATCTCTTGAGATGAGAAGCAATATTCTTTAAAAAAAGGGAGGCACAAACCCAGAACATTTGACAAAATGAAAAATTAGTGATGAACAAGAAATTGACTGCACATCTCTCCTCCATGCAATGCGATATCCAAACATCTACAGAGACTCTCCTCAACTCTGCTACACATTTGGATTAACAGTAGAATACAACAGTAATACAGTTAAACCTGAAGAAATACACGAATTTCATTTTTCCACTCAAACAAAGGTCTGCTTAATGAAGTGTGGCAGGAAAGGTTTTGTTAATCCTAAATTCATACAAATTTAATTAAAATTAAATAAAAACAATCACCTGGAACCATCATGAACCTCATTTAGTCCTTAAGTACAGAAACCAAAAATGAGTTAGTCTGTGTCCCAAATATCTAACGCGTAGTTATTTAAAAGGTTTTACTACTCAGTGAAGCAGTACGTTTAGTGACATCTTTTATTTCAGAACAAGCACTCAAAAAGTCACAGCTCCGCACTTTTGATACTGAAGTATTCTGCAAGATCAACCATTATGGTTCAAATAGGACTTTTTATCCAAAACACTTGGATTTTAGCACCTTAAATAAAGAGTCAAAGTAACATCTTAGGAGTATCGAATGATGACAGTTAACACTGTGCTCATCCTCAGGAAAATGATGCGGACCACACATACTGGGTGCATTTAGTCCCTAACAGGTAGTAAGGCAGAAGGGAAACAACTCTAAGCGGTGCATTTGACTGAATACAATCTCAATAATAATAAAACCCTCCCAATTACACAAAGTCTTCTGAGAAGAAGTCGAATTTGCTCCCATACATCAAACTTCACAGTATTCAAATCAAATGTTCATTTACAATAAACCACGCCAGTCAGGAATCTGTACCCAAAAAAAGTATAATTGATTATTAAACATCAGTAAGTGATACGTCTAACTCAAAGTTTCACTCTGTATTATAACTACTGCTTTTTCAAAGATTTAAATAAACCCTTTAACCAGTAAACCAAATTAATCTCAGATTTAAAGCTATTTCTTCCAGCTCACTGTCTAGATAATGGGGCACACCTAACGTGTGCTTCCACAGGCACCGCTCCTTGGCAGCAGTAGCAACCGGAATGGGACAAATCCGACTGTTCCTTTCACCCCAACACTGCTCACGTGGGTTCTGCAATTCCGTAACACCCCAGCATCCCTTCTGATGAGCACAGAACCTCCTTCCTGCACTGCTTTGGAGTGCATTAGCCAAATGTCCGCCTTAGTTTCTACCACGCTTCTGAGCCCTTCCATGGATTCGTGGGGATGCACGGAAGGGGTTTTGCCTATTTTAAAGAAACAGGCAGTCTAACCAGACACGTCCTAAATGCCATAATTTCATGCACCTTTGGCCACTGTAAGACTATTTTTTGCAATTTTAGGCAGTTTTGCAAACTGCGTCTAGCAAACTGGCTTCCAAGAGAACTTTTTAGCACTGTACTCTGCTATCTACCAGCAGCTATGAATCAATGACCAACCTGCGTACCCAAGATGGATGTGGCTACTACAGATGAACATCAGTGTATTCTGTGACTGTATTTCTTCTTTTCCACTTAAGTTTGTGATGTTAGACACAGATTTGTATGTTAATTTTAAACAACAAAAAAAAGCATAAAAACCTACAAACTAAAGTAGTCAATCACTGATATTAAACATTACCTTTCCTGTAACTAAACAAATGGCCAACATTAGTAAGTAAACTGGTGTATTTTAACACAGAAGTCTTTTAACCTCAGCAACCTCTGCTTCTTCCCTTCCCCCCCCCCGCCCCGTAAAGCCAGAAACTGGTATGGAAAATTAGTCCCTTCAAGGAACAGCAGAACAGTATTGAGTCTGGTTAACTTGTCCGTCATAGATCCTCTCTCTGTTTGGTTGCTCGGTTGTCCTCTTTGACACTATTAGATTTCTTGTCTGCATCTTTTTTCTTCTTTGCTTTTTCAGGTTTGGTTTTGTTTTTCACTTTCTCACTTTCTTCTGCTCCTTTGCCAGGATAAACCTGACCTTCCAGAGTAACATCCGCACACCTTTCCTGATTTATCAGAAAGTCTTTGATCTCCCAGGCGTAACCTCCATCACGAAGCATAAAGATGGCACGGTTTGAGCCAACGATAAACCTACAGGAAAGACACACACTTCTTCAGTTAGCTCTGTGCCTTTCAAGCACTACAATGTTTTGCTTAATTCAGAGCACCTCCACAACTAAGGAACACATTTAACAGAAGTTGGTCTCATTGTTATTGCCTGGGGATGGGGACAAGAGAGCAATTTTCCAGCACAAGTAATAGTAAAATGCATGAAGTTTACAAATAGCCAAGGAGGAATAAGAATACGAAGAAAACTTAAGAACTTATTCGGCACTACGTAAAATCCACTAATGGGCATTGAATTTGCTTTACACACTTGCTACAACTCTTCTCAGCCTCAGTTCAAGAGCACAACATTCCTCTGTTTCAAAATGATCCTCTCCGCGAGAAAAGCCACATTTTGTAGTCAGGGGAACAAAAAGCCTTTTGTGGTGTCAAGTCTTCCAAGTGTGATATTTTCCATCAAGCACATAAAGGCAAATTACTGCGGCTAAAATTGATAAATAGCTGAAGTGTAATGAGATAAAAAAGGAATCTGGCTATATATACATCATGTGTAAGTGTTAAAGAGATTTTTGCACCACACCAGAGTTTTTGTAGCGTGACTTAAAACAGATTGGCATATAAACTGATACAGAAACAAAGGAATAGTGTCGGATGATGGAGGTGGGGAAGGGCACAGAATGAACAGCTGAAAAGATTTTCAGGAAGGAAGAAACAAGGGTTCTGTAAAAGCAAGAACTTTATCCTTGCGCACACCAGCTTACCTTTGCACATCATAGTTTGCATTGAAGAGACTGCCCTGCCACAAGCTAGTAATTTCTTCCGTCTCCTTTTCTGTTGGATTTCCTGACACCGTGACAAACATCATCAAAGTCTTCCCCTTTTTCGTCAGCTTCAGGATACTTTCAGGCTTGCCCGGATCAATTTTTGAGAAATCTATTGGTGCTGGAGGCCTCTTGTGTTCGGGAAGATCCCCTTCTTCAATGTCATCATCTTTCTGTTTTGAAAAGGAAAAGCAGGCATTAAACTTCACTGTTCCACAAAACTGTTCCTTTTTTGAAATTTCCCATTCTTTAGAAAGTAACTCTTTTTTGACAAAGTATTTTTTAGTTTAATGATGGAGATTCTCAAACCAAAAGAAATAGTGAGTTTTGTTTCAGGATACTTCATCAAGAGTGCTCTTTCCATTTATAACCCTCCCCTCAAAATGATGCACATTTTCATACTGACAGGTAGAATCTCATTTCACCATGTACTGAGAAATATTTCAGACTCCAGGTTAATTCAATACAATTCCACCTAGGTACTTCATAAAACAACACTTTTTCCTTCACAGTTTCACAGAAATTTATTAACTATACAAGATGAACTGAGAAAGCTGCACTAAAAAGCCTCAAGCTGCACTAAAATGCCTCATGCACACATAAATACAAAAGCGTTCATCTGCATATTGCTTTCCGAGGTCAAAACTCACTGTTGGGAATCATGCAATCACTTGAGAATTTAGTTTTCATTACTTTGTGCCTTTTAACAAATAAACCCACAAGAATACAGAATTTCAATGCCACAGGACAACCTTTATTAAAGGTTTCAAAACTTTTCTAATGAACAAATGCAGCTCACAGTCTGACAACATAATCACCAAGAATTCTTTCTTCTTAGAAAAAAGAAAAAAATACTCTTGATGCCTCTGCTGAGGTTGACAGGCATTTAAATATTTGGCAAGGCAGAATTCAAACTGTTGCCCCTTAGAACAGCTCGCGACAGGGAGGAGTGAATATAGTGACAACTTACATTGAGCTACAACTTGATTTCTTAAACAGTGTTTGTATCATAGAATTAAAAAGTAAAAACAAAACAAAACGGAACAGAAAAAAACCCACAACTCTTATACCGGCACCCACCCAAGCACTAGTAAATCAGCAGGAACTAAGGCAGGTATTTCAGGTGTTGTTCTGACTTCCAGCATTTAGTGAAAATATGCATCACTCCATTAGGAACACGAACTGTAGCAGTACCTAAAGATACTCCCTTCAGAAGCCTCAAAGGTCAGGAGGCGAGCTTGATTTTAAGATCTAAGTATGCATTACCTTCTCATCTCTGCACACGCGTCTATACAAACTCAATAGCACCCTCTTACAACACCCCACTGCAGGATGAAGGAGCGTCCCATACCCTTTAACAGTTAAGGTTTCATACAAGTGACCTGCGTCCTTTTCCCATCTCAATTATGTACGGTTTGCTGTCCTTCTGACAAGAGAGTTAAAATTTAGTTACCACAGAACAAAAGTTGTGGGAGTCTTAAATTTTATCCTTTCTTTCCTTACTAATTAATTACCTATCTGTTTCAATTTTGCAAGTCTGAAGCATGCTTTCACGTAGTTCACACGCCTTTGAAAATTCCATAGTAAGTGAACTGGGAGCAAAGTCCCAGGAAAGTCCCACTGCCCTCACGAAGGGGGAACAATACTTACCTTGGAGGAAGCTGGAAAATGCTCATACTGATTAAGTAAAGTGAAAATAATAAAAAAAAAATCTTACATGATTAAATGAAAGACATTCCTCACAAGTAAAAGCAAATCAATCCTAGGCTGGTTTGGCTAGCACAAAACCAGCTTATTTCAGAATTTTGAAAGGCAAAGGAAGACAAATGTTTCCAAATACTCCTTACACAACACAGAAATTGACTTTGGATTTAGTGACAGCACAACCTACTAACATACAGTACCTTTTTTTCCCTTAACTATTCAACTAAATGCTCATAAAACTGTATTGTTACAGTTCGAATAGAACTATTATAAGCAGTGGTCAAAAGCTGCCCTACATAACACTTCTTCTCTTGATCCTGTACAAACTCACGCAGTTTCATATTTGTAAAGCTATCTACAAAGCAAAAGACTGTGTAAGCGTTTGCTTTGAAATGTCTGGCAGATTCATTCCTTTAAACAGTAACATGAGGCTTCAGAGGCAAAGCATCACACAGACACAGTAATAACTATATATTCCTCTCTTTCTCCTCCCCTCAGCTCCCATTCTCATGCATTTCTCATCAATGCCCTGGATTTCTATTTTTAAAAATACTAGCAACATACGTCGCCTAATTCCTCAGACTATTCAATAATCTTAGCTCAGAGTCAAGCCTGAGAAACCTTGAGCTTATAACAATAACAAACTATTCAAAGCACATGACGTTTCAGTAACAGAAAGACCTCCGGAGGAGGTTCTCAGTTCTGTTTCCACCTCCCCTGGACTCAAGGCTGCTGGAGAGTCCCTTTCCACGAGGGAAATCCCTAAGTGGCTTCCTTCAAGCTCCAGTTGTGCAACTGAGCTGCTGAAGCAACCTCTACCTCTTCTTCCCCTTCCCCACACTCATTTTCCACTAGATCACCCTCCCAGCTCACCGGGCAGCCACATACGTGGTTGCACCAGCACGGTGCAAGGGGCAGGACAAGAAGCTGAGCAGAGAGGTGGCCGCTTGCTCTGGGAAGGCTGCTGGAGCCACAGCCTCAGCCAGGCTCCTGGCTGACCCCAAGGGCGCTGCAGCCACCATCCTCCAATGCTTTCAGAGTAATTGCCAGGGAAATAAAAAAGTATTAGGAGTCACCTCACTCAGCTGAAAGTAAAATCACAGAATGCTTTGGGTTGGAAGGGACCTTTAGAGGTCATCTAGCCCAACCCCCCTGCAGTGAGCAGGGACATCTTCAGCTAGATCAGGTTGCTCAGAGCCCGGTCCAACCCGGCCTTGAATGCTTCCAGGTATGGGGACTCCACCACCTCTCTGGGCAAGCTGTTCCAGAGTTTTGCCACCCATTACCAGAACCAGGCAATGACACTTGATTCTGTACAGATCTGTGCCCCTCACTCCCGAGCACAATTCCTGCTCTTATCCAAATTCATAACGCCCCCTTTGTTTCTCACCCCACCCCATCAAGTCAATGCACGCCCTTTCTTCTCCTCCAGCCTCCAGCCACCACCCCCTCAAGTCTTTCATGTTCCTTGTATGTGTCCTAACTACCATCAGGCAAAATGCCGTACAGCTGACCGACCCGAGGACCAAACAACTCGTAATTGTTGAGCCTCTGCTTCAGTAATTTCTTTTCTTCTAGGGCTTTGGCTGTAAGCGCATTGGCTGTAAGCGCATTTCCTCAGCGGCAACGCCAGCCCCAGCAGCTCAGCTGCATCTGCGTGCAACATGGCTCCAAGCATTTGTGCAGCACATGGCGAACTGGAATCTGCTCCAGCTAAAGAGGAAAAACCCCAAACAGCTTCCTCACCCGGCTGGAACTGAATACACAGCCAAAGAGTCACGACATCATTAACTTGAGTCTCCTTTCATCCAAGCATCTAAACTCAGAGATGCCCAGCTTTAAGATTTTTCCTGCAGTGCCAAATTTGGTTGAAGTTGGCCAGTATTATCAATTAAGCCTTGATTTTTTAGCAGCTGGGAGGATGGGGCCAAACTCTCTTCAGTGGTGCCCAGCGACAGGACAAGGGGCAATGGGCATAAACATAGGAAGTTCCACCTTAACATGAGGAAGAACTTCTTCCCTCTGAGGGTGACCGAGCACTGAAACAGGTTGCCCAGGGAGACTGTGGAGTCTCCTTCTCTGAAGATATTCAAGACCCACCCTGGACGCAGTCCTGTGCAGCCTGCTGTAGGTGACCCTGCTTCGGCAGGGGGGTTGGACTAGATGACCCACAGAGACCCCTTTCAACCCCGACCACTCTGTGATTCTGTGATCCAGTCCTTGGCTGATACCACTAACAGAAAAGCAAGCTTTGAGCTGATTACATAATTTAAAATTTTAACTCACTTTTCTAAGAATCTCCCTTCCTAAAGGGAAAGACACAGTAAGAGTCCACGGGATGAACAAGTCCATAACCTGCTAAGCTGGTCCATGGCAGACATTCTCACTTCTCACAGAAGTTACTTTATTTACATTACATGTACGAAATCTACTCCTCCACCTCAACTCACAGCTGCAACTGGTGTTACAGGAGACAGAAGTTTTCTCTCCATTATTTCCTCCTTTTTTTTGTGCAAAACATTCTGGGGAACAGCCTCATGGGAAAGAATAAAAGACGCTGGTGAGTGCTCTGGCATTTATCAGAAGGCGACGGCAAACAAAAATAGCAAAAAGAATGGAAGAGTGGCATGACAACCACAGGGAGAAGAGAGTGATGGGGAACTGTCAAAGAAAGTTAAGGCAGCAGGTTGACAGAGATGAAGGCGGACAAGGGAGAGCTGGAATTAGACTTCGTTACCATGAGGAATGGCACAGAGGGAAACACCAAACCAAAAAAACAACTACATATCAACTCTGTTAAGCTGAAATGAGTATTCCTCCAGCTACCCACCCTCAGTCAGAACACACATACCCTTACCACGCTGAAACACCAGACATTTCAGTCAGACCAGGCCGACGGCAGGCACCGAAAGCACTGCGGGCCCAGGCACGGGGAGCAGGGCAGGCTGCGGGCACCCGGGGCGAAGGCAGCCCCCCCGCAGCCCCTCCTGTGCCCGCTCGCCCCGGTTCTGTAACCTCTCCCCGCCAAGGGACGGGAACCAGCCCCGCGCCTCGGGGATCCCGCCCGCCCGCGCCAGGCCGGGGCCCCGCTAGGCCCGAGGGAAGGGCAGCCTCAGGCCGGCGCCAACTCTCCCTCCTGCCCTTGCCCGGCGGAGGGACCGCGGGGCCGGGCGGCGCGGCGCGGCACAGCGCGGCACG
>Ga0065711_1010358_pt1 | contig 10460 bp, 5 predicted proteins | sample Hoacrofraction12_FD_59098 | JGI IMG/M metagenome (GOLD analysis project Ga0065711, IMG submission 59098) | Hoatzin crop microbial communities from Cojedes, Venezuela - Epithelial fraction 12 v2 (version 2) | ecosystem: Host-associated > Birds > Digestive system > Esophagus > Crop | place...
CAGTAGGACCACCTGGGAAATGGTCCTCAGGGACAGGGGGGCAGAAAGGAGCTGGCAGATCTTTAAAGATGCTTTCAATAGAGCGCAGGAGCTTTCAGTCCTCAGGTGCAAGAAGTCAGGCAAGGAAGGGAAGAGAATAGCATGGCTGAGCTGAGACCTGCTAGTCGAACTAAAGGCCAAGATGGAACTGCACATGCAGTGGAAGCTGGGACAGATATCTTGGGAAGAGTATAGGGATGTTGATGAGTTGTGTAAGGATGAGGTCAGGAGGGCCAAGGCACGGCTGTAGCTGAACTTGGCAAGGGATGCTAAGAATAACAAGCAGGGTTTCTACAGGTATGTCAGCCAGAAAAAGAAGGTTAAAGAAATTGTAGTCCCTCCCTATGAGCAAGAATGGCAAACTCTTATCTACAGACGAGGAGAAGGCTGAAGTACTCAACAAAATTTTTGCCTCGGTCTTCAATGACAACCTCTCTCCTCACCCCTCTCCAGTTGATGGACAAAGAGTTGGGGTTCAGACGGACAAAACCCTTCCCATTGTAAGGGAAGATCAGGTTTGGGACCTCCTGAGGAACCTGAAAGTACAGAAGTGTGTGGGACCTGAGGAGATGCATCCCAGAGTCCTGAGGAACTGGTTGATGTAGTTGCCAAGCCACTCTCCATAGTATTTGAAAGGTCGTGGCAGTCAGGCAAAGTCCCTGGTGACTGGAAGAAGGGAAACATTGCACCCATGTTTAAAAAGGGTACAAAGGAGGACCCTGGGAACTACCGACCGGTCAGCCTCTCCTTTGTGTCTGGGAAGATCATGGAACAGATCCTCCTAGAAGCTATGCCTAAGCACATGGAGGTCAGNGAGGTGATTCAAGACAGCCAGNATGGCTTCACCAAGGGCAAGTCCTGCCTGATCAACCTAGTGGTTCTCCATGGCAGAGTGACNGCATCAGTGGACAAGGGAAGAGCAAAGGATGTGATCCAGCTGGACTTCTGTAAAGCCTTCAACACAGTCCCTCGGAAGATCCTTCTCTCTATATTGGAGAGTTGCAGATTTGATGGGTGAACTGTTTGGTGGATAAGGAAGTGTTTGGAAGGTCGCATCCAGAAGGTAGTAGTCAAGGGCTCGATGTTCGAATGGATGCCAGTGACAAGTGATGTCCCTCAGGGGACTGTACTAGGACCAGTGCTCTTTAGCATTTTGATCAGTGACCTAGACAACGGGATCGAGTGCACCCTCAGCAAGTTTGCAGATGACACCAATCTGAGTGGTGCAGTTGACACATCACAAGGACAGGATGCCATTCAGAGGAACCAGGACAAGCTCGAGAAATGGGCATGTGTGAATGTCCTGTGGTCCTACAAAGCCAAGTGCAAGGTCCTGCACCTGGGTTGGGATACCACTGCTATCACTACAGGCTAGGGAATGAAGGGATTAAGAGCAGCCCTGCCGAGAAGGACTTGTGTGTACTGGTGGATGAAAAGCTGGACATGAGCCACCAAAGTGGGCTCGCAACCTAGAAGGCCAACCGTATCCTGGGCTTCATCAAGAGAAGCATGGCCAGCAGGTTGAGGGAGGTGATTCTACTCCTCTACTCCACTCTGGTGAGACATCACCTGGAGTACTGCGTCCAGCTCTGGAGCCCTCATAACAAGAAGGACATGGAGCTGTTGGAGAGGGTCCAGAGGAGGGCCACAAAGATGATCCGGGGGCTGGAGCACCACTCCTATGAGGCAAGGCTGAGAGAGCTGGGGCTGTTCAGCCTGAAGAAGAGAAGGCTCTGCGGAGACCTTATAGCAGCCTTTCAGTATCTGCAGGGGGCCTATAGGAAAGATGGGGAAAATATTTTCAGCAAGTTTTGTTGCAATAGGACAAGGACTAATGGCTTTCAACTAAGAGAGGGTAGACTTAGACTAGATATAAGGAAGTATTTTTTTAAGATAAGGGTGGTGAAACACTGGAACAGATTTCCCATTGAAGCAGTGGAGGCCCCATCCCCAGAAACATTCAAGACCACGTTGGATGGCTCTCTGAGTAACCTGGCCTAGTGGCATATGTCCCTGCTCACTGCAGGCAGGTTGGGCTAGACGGCCTCTAAAGGTCCCTTCCAACCCAAAGCATTCTATGATTCTATGATTCTATGATATGTATGTATGAATACTTAATATCAAAGATTTTGCATGTAGAAGACAGAAGTTACTATCTGATCTACATAATCTTCTTTATGATGGTACCACATGAGAGAGAGAGATAGTGAAATACTGAAAAAGACAATTAGAGGCAGAGAGGAAGAAATGCAGAAAAGACGGATAGGACAGGGGAGCAGAAGATAAGAAGGGAGGGTGGGGAAGGAAAGTCTTTCTGAAGATCTCCTCTGAATGGGATTGTATGGAGGACAGTTAAGAATAAAATATTTACTAGAGTCTTTTCCTTAGTGGTGGAAAGTTTTCTGATGCAATTGCAACATCTGGAGCGGACAGAGCATCAGATCACAGGGATGGGTGAAAGAGTGCAGGGGAGAGAAAATATTATTACAGACCATTGAATGTCTCTGCATTGGTTAGGTTTCTGAGTTCAGATAAATTATACTGTTCAGAAGTGGTGAAGCCACAATACCTTTATCATCAAAAAAATCTGTTACTGAAATCTTCATACATTAGCTTAAACATATATGGCTATAACATTATATATGTTACAAACACATTTTTAAAAAGTCTAAATTTACAAAAATCAGTGATATTTAATGTCAACATTGCTGTTAATGTTTTGGTATCTGTACTGTAACAGTCTTCCACAGTTCAAATTATGTTGCATCACATTCAAGGAAGCCAAACATTAAATGACAGTCCTTGCGTCGATTTTTTCACTGGGTCTTTTACTCTATTGATAGTGTTACCATATCTCAGTACAGATAAGCTTTCTCTTAAGTCCAAATGATGTATATAGGATTCAGAGAAAATAAATACCATTCATAAAAAAATACAATTATTAATAAAATGTGGTGTCTGAAAAATATTTTCTAATTAGGTTAAAGTTCTTCTGAAGGTATATACAAAATAAGGGTGATAAATCTCCCTTTTCTATAGGCAGCTTCCTTTTTTGCCAATCCTGACCATGCAGTGCACATCCGTTAGGAAGAAATATCTGTGTTTGTGGCAAATGGACAAAAGTTTATTCTATCAAAAAACTTCAAATATATGGGCAGTCTATGTGCAGTAGTTTATTAAGGTAGGTCTACTTCTTTTTTATCTTAATTTAATGAAGATATAGATTCCAGGACACTCTGACACTTGCATTTCTCATAAATGTGCTTCAAATATTAACCAGTGGGGAACCCCTTAATTGAATCCAACAAAGAGCATTTGACATTATATTTTCAGACTGCTCAGCAACAAATTCTTTTTAATTGTTTATATTGACCTTGCTTTTCCATTAAAAAATCCTCTTAAAATGTGTAATGTTTCTCTGAATAGAAAAGACTTAATTAGGCTTAATTTGCACAATCAGGGATCCTAAAAAGACTACAATTTGCATTGCAAAACTGTGGAGCACCATTAAGGTTAAATTTTGTACAGTAGTTATAAGAAATAGTATTGAATAAATATCTGCAGCCTAAGGTCAAACAGTATAATGAAAATATGATTCCTTATCTGAAGACATAATTATTTTTTTTCTGGATACTACTGTCACTATAGAAAGGCTACAGAGGTGGAGATAGTTCCATGTTTGTATGATAAATATTATCTGCGCCACTTGGGAGGGGAGAAGATAGAGAAATGGGGGTGAAGTTGAGCCCAGGAAGAAGGGAGGGGTGGTGGGAAGGTGTTTTAAGATTTAGTTTTATTTTCTCATTATCCTACTCCTATTTGATTGGCGATAAATTAGACTCCCTTTTTCTCCCCAAGGTAATCTGTTTTTTCCATGACAGTAATTGGTGAGTGATCTCTCCCAGTGCTCATCTCAATCCACGAGATTTTCATATTTCCTCTCCCCTGCCCAGCTGAGGAGGGGGAGTGATAGAGCGGTTTTGGTGGATACCTGGCATTTATCCAGGCCAAAACAAAACACTAACACACTCCGTGAATAAGGAAGAGAAAGAGATTGTAATGAGATTTTGAGTTCTTGGTCTCTGAAATCTTTTGCCCTTCAGCTGTCAGTCCTATGAATTGGAGTCTACAGGAAAGCAAAATTGCTTCAGTTATGATAACTGCTTGTCCCATCACTACTGAAAGCATTTTAGTTTCACTTGGAAAATACGTGAATATGTATTCACCTAGATCTAAGTTTTGTCAAGTAAAACACCATCTATTCAATGTGTGGGAGAGTACGCATTCAGTTGAAGCTGAAAAATAAACAGCAAAATCTTGATTGTAGTTACACCATGCAGATTTAATGCAAAGTGTGATGTCTCTGGATACATTGTTTTTGATAACATGCAATCAATTCCACAGAAGTACATTATATTTATTCATAGCAAAATAGCAGATGCTGTTGCATTGTGTTTGCTTGGATGAATATATGCTGTGTGGACATATGCATCAGATGGGCAACTACTTCTGACCGGAAAAAGCTGGATTTGTGAAATAAATGTATTGATATAAATGAAAACATATTAAATGACAAGAAGTTACTGGCTTCTATAAATACATGTTTTGAAAGAAAACCTATTTATATATAAAAATATAATTCTATCATCAGTTGGAAAGTACTGTTGTTGATTTCAGATGCAATAGATAACGTATCAGTTTCAGCAAAACGACATTGATTTCAGTGTGTATTGCAAGTGTTTCCCTGAAATTGCATTGTGTTGAAAAATAAAACAAACACTAATCCCACTCGAATGTTTCCAGTCTCAAAACCTTTTTGGTAACCCTGTGTAGATGAACCTTTTCAGTCTTTATTAAATCACGAGAATTTCTTTTTCATTCTTTAATTTTTAGTTGTCTTTATTTACATTTCCGAGACTTCCATTTCAGTAATTGATGAGTTGCCCCTCATTCACAGCTCTTTGATTTCTAATTGACGTTCATCATTCACGGTTATGCCTTTGTTTGAATTAGCTCCATAACCCATGTTTTAAAGGCCTACACTTCAAAACCTTGGTTCAGAAAAGACTTGAAAGGTGGACATTTCCCCCCCCCTATTATGATCTTTATTGTTATTTTGGGAGTGTGTGAGGGGGCATTTATTTTTTTTTTTTCTGGGAAGTAAAGTGTGGCTTCAATGTGGATTGTCCTTTTTTCATGCTTCACTGGAACATGAATAAATATCCTCTTCCTTAGAAGTTCACAGAATTCATACAGCAGTATTGTGTTTCCAACTTAGTTTCTAAGATTTTTTTTGAGAAGGTACTTCATCTCTTGCGATGGAATTAGCCACTAGGTAAATATGCTATTAATAACAATTAATACCTTACTGCTTCCTAAGCCAAAGATATTTCTGATTCCATGGGATTTCTCTAACTATTTTATGAGTTCTAAATGCAAAAAATCATATTGTAAGGGATTTTATCTTGCATAACGATTTCCATAAATGTGTTTAAATTTGTTAAATATTGAAATATTATTGGTGAAACATTTTTAATGTATTTTTTTAAATGCTATCTAATTTTCTACCTCATGTCCTATTGCAAACCCAGTTTCCATGATCTCCAATTTCCTGAGTTGCCAGCTTTTATCTCCCCAAATATACTACTTCATATTTTACCTTTTGATTCCTGTATGTACTCAGTTGTTGAGAGCTTATTTTAACCCCATATCTTCTCTCTTTCCTTTGTATTGTTTCTTTGCCTTTCTGCAAGCTTCCTAGTAGCTACTTCAAGAACCCTGTTAAAGTCAGAGAGGCAGCATTCTCCCCTCCCTTGCAATCAACTTTTGGGCAAGGGTCCCAACAAAAATAAATAGGAGCACTCAGTTACACTATATTTCGTCCTCCATGGTTAGAAATTCCTGCCATAAGTAAAACTTAAATGTCATAGAGTAGATTATCAGTATGTTGAACTTTGGTAGTGGATTTTATAAACTTATTCTAAAGAACAGGTAGATTTTTTATAGCTACCCTAAGGAGCAACAGAAGTGATTTATAAGGATCTAAAGCACAGTGGAACATGCAGAGAAACTGAACAGCAGACCTAGAGATGAGCATTAGTAATATTTACTTAGATGATCTTGGAATGCAGATAATCATCTCAGCTTAGTCCTGTTTCTGGCAGATGGGAATCCTCAATTCACTGATGACTACCTGGTGTCAAGAGGTCAAAAATACAAACTGAGCTTTTACAATGAAGCAAAAAAGAGCATTGAAATGACCATATGAATATTTCAGGTCATATTTGTATAATTAAAATTTGCGATATTGGTGAAGTATGAAGAAAGTTAAGGAAGTAGTTGCAGTGTATTCGTGTTGCTGATTTACTTAGATTCTCCTCAAGCACCAGTCTCAAGAATGGACTAGAGTGGTAATCAAGGAGTTGAAAACTGGTGGAAGAAGAGCGGTCAAAACCATTCATTCTCTATACTAGACTCTGTATTTCAGATTATGGAAAAAAACCCAATATTCTTTGGACAGCATGATATCTTGTTGGCTGAGAATTTTTTTGACATATTTTCATGAAGATAAAGTTGAAGGAAATATAAAGAAAAACAGAGTAATAAAAATGTAGTACAAAAGATTATGTAGTTGAATGTGCAATACAACTCACCTGAGAAAACCTTTCTGCACATTCTGGCGGTTAAAAGTACAAATGGCATGCCGATCTTGTTTTGACAGCTCAATGAAAAAATAGTATTTATGAAGACATAAAGGGAAACAAATTGTTAAAGACCAGGGACCACTTTCACTTATGTGTGTAGCTAAATATAATTGAAATAGAAATGAAAGCTACATTAAAATAATTATAGCAATGATCAAAAGATTCTATAAAAAATATTATCTGCACACAGGTACCCATATAAAACATGTGGTCAGAAAAACTAGCTAGTTGTAGATTTTTTGTTTAGTTAACTGTAAATATTTAAACAAGAAAAAGAAGATGATACCTGCAAGAGGCCAAGAGATGGAGATGGGAAATTATTTTCCCTTACCATCATATAGAGTTGTGGTATAAGTAATTCCAAGTTCTTCTGGAACCTTTGAAATAGCTGTGCTGTTCTGTTTTTAAAGAGAACAAGAAAATACCTTACTGACTGTAACTAGCAGCACATTGGCAATGTCACACAGATAGGATGACATAGTCAAGTTCTTCTGATTGTGATGAGGGACTTCAGTGTGTGACTATTTTTGTCAGATTTGTGCCAGAAGCTCTGACTTGTAGAGACACCTTTTGTTCCCCCTCTCCCAAAGACTATTTATATGAAATAGAGCGGTTCCGATGGGAAGAACTGAAAGCTCATCACTTCCTCCTCAAACAAGAAATAGGTCTCACTTCAAGCAGGAATGCTAGATTCAGGTATTGCTTCTGACTGAGGTAGGTATTCAGTTCCGGATTTGACCTGAATTTAACACTGGGCTACTCCTTTTGCTAATAAATTGCTGGAACTGAGATGCTTTCTCTAATTAAAATTATGCTCAAACTAATACGTTTTCACAAAAAGAGTATTTTGAGGAAGCCACAATCTGCCATCAGTGTGCATGTAACAGAATAATTTTCAAAAAAATTCTGACAAAGATAATAAAAATTCTGTAATGATATCCTCTGGTTAATTCATACGGAATCAATTTTCTAAATGTGCCTTCAGAACTACTACTGTCCACCCTAACAGGTCATATTTCTTGCCTTTATAAGGGTTCTCTTTCTGTGGGTTCTTGAAAACACCATAGCTTGGAATTAATACTTTTTGGTTGTTTTAGGACGGCTTATGAAGTGTAGAGTAGAGTGTTTGGAAAACTGAATAGATGTTGCTTCAACAAAACAAGGGAAGTTTTAAAGAAAGAAAACTCAGCTCATAACCTACTCTTTGAATGATAATGTGCTGCATATACGGATTTAAAACCTTGATCTTAGGTTTTCCTCATGAAAATTTTTGTCTTGGCTCACAAACAAATCTGGAAAAAAAGCTTAACAGGGCAAAATAAGAACAATTGCTTGTAAGGACCGATAGAATTTGTTTTCTTTCAAAAGGGAGATGTAAAGCCCATGTGAGGAAAATATGTGGACCATATAAGTAAATAGCACACACAAGTTACACTGTTTCTATTCCTGTTCTAACAGCATATTCTCTGATAGGTCCATTCTGCATTATTTAAGACATGTAACAAGACCATGTCTATCACTGGCTGTTCCTAAATTTGTAAGAGCATTTTTATTATTTTATGTGTTAGGTAGAGTAACATACCAATAAGGTTAACAACCTTCCTAAAATAACTTTGGTAGGTTCACACAAGAGGATCCCCTGTTAGATTTTTGGGAAAACATGCAATGAATTTTATTTTATTAAGAGCCAAATGAGGATCTATATAGGTACATAAGAGTAATAATAGTAATAATCAATGAATGCAACTACAATAACAGCAGCAGAAGCACAAAGGGAACAAAGACACGACAGCAGTTGAGTATTAAAGTAATAAGTCACAGAACTCCAGTTTCCTGAACTCTGAAGGGAAATGTGAAGGTTTGCTACAGTCTCATAATGAACCCTGGAGTCGTATTTGATGAAGATTCAAAATTGCCCTCCTGAGAGGAATAAGACAGTAGTAGGTATGTGCTCAAGATATCACTCCTCCTCCCCCTGACCCCTCTCCCTCTCCCTCCTCCCCCATGCCCTAAAAGATTTACAAAAAACCAGGTGACTAAGCATGCTCTGAGGGTCTGCTAGCATGGAAATTTTTGTCATTGCATAGCCATTCTATGTACTAATCGCTTTTGAGATATTGTGTTGCTAACAAGTCTTGCTCATTCTGAGTCACAGGTTATGTGTGGCACGTTTTCCTCACTGTAACTATGTGGTCCAGCAACTTCTGAGCAATCTGTGGAAATAAAAGCATATCGCTTTGGGAGAAGTTTTCATTTGTTGCACAGTTGAATTTTACTGTCCTAAATCTATGTTTCAGGAGACCATTGAGTTGTGGTAAAACTAAGTGTAATGAAATGTAGAAATGTTGTTTTGATGAAAAGACCAGGATGTCCCCCAGTATTTGTATGTATTCCTATGTCGTACTGCTTTGATTTCATTAGCTCTTGCTCTTTTCACAGTGCATATTGCTAGTAAAGCACAATCCTACATACAAAGGGGTTATACTATGCTGAAATAAAATATCTTTAGGCAGTTAAAACAATGTCCCCAAAAGTATGCAGTACTGTAAGAAACTTGTCTTAAAAGTAATACCATTTCAGGTTTCCAAAGTAGTTTCTACATAAAAACTGATGACAACAACAACACCGACAACAACAAGTCAGAATGAAATGTCAGTAGAAAATAACACAGCGAAAGAAAATTACACAGGCAGTGAAGTTTTAAAAAAAACAGAACAACAAAGGACCACATTCAAAATAAGTGTAATCCCTGGTTTTGTTAAAAACAGGATTGGAGTTCACCATCTGCTTTATATTATTTTAATAGCCAAGCTTCATTCCATTTTATTTTGGATTGGGTAGATAACGACCTGTATTTTGACTTCATTTCTTTCCATGTTCCTTCTTCCCTCTCTGCACCACTTACCATTCCAAAAGTAAAAACCAATAGATACACGCACACACATATAAATATATATATATATAAATCCATAATTTTCTGTAACCTAGTAGTGAGCAGACTGAAATGTTGATAATGTAGCTGCCCTGGAAGCTTCTTTCTGCTGCATTCTTTGCCTGGAAGACACCTGTTCAGTAATTACATGGCCAGCAATACAGTAACCACACTGCCTGCTGGATTAAAAGTGTTTGAATCCATAGGAAGAAGGTCATTACGTTACTATTTCTTTCCGTCTGGCCCTAGGAAAGCAAAGCGTATATAGGCCACTAAGACTGCTCACTTCAGAGGATGTCTCTCTGTCCATTTATCATCAAAAAGTACATGCCACACTTCCCGAATTTCTAAGACACCAGCCATTATGAATTTCTATTTTTGAGGCTTATTATAAGTATTGCTCTAGGTAAATTGATTTACTCCTGAGTGTACATCCATACTAACAAAAGTATCTCCACATTCCTGTGTATGCATTAGATTTGTTTGCCTGTTTTTACTGCAACGTAAAGAAAACTGTTCCTTGGAGAAAGGGGTTTGGACCTGCAGTTTTATTCGACTGCTCATGTCATTCTGACAGTAGAAATGTTGGTGGTGTAGACAGTCATAAGGCACATGAGACGGAGGTTCCTAGATATCAGGTCTCAGGAGGCCAAGCTGTTTTCAGTGGTGCCCCGCGACAGGACAAGGGGCAATGGGCACAAAATGAAGCACAGGAAGTTCCGTCTGAACATGAGGAAGAACTTCTTCCCTCTGAGGGTGACGGAGCACTGGAACAGGCTGCCCAG
>Ga0065711_1051243_pt1 | contig 10460 bp, 6 predicted proteins | sample Hoacrofraction12_FD_59098 | JGI IMG/M metagenome (GOLD analysis project Ga0065711, IMG submission 59098) | Hoatzin crop microbial communities from Cojedes, Venezuela - Epithelial fraction 12 v2 (version 2) | ecosystem: Host-associated > Birds > Digestive system > Esophagus > Crop | place...
CTGTGCAGCCTGCTGTAGGTGACCCTGCTTCGGCAGGAGGGTTGGACTAGATGACCCACAGAGGTCCCTTCCAACCCCTACTATTCTGTGATTCTGTGATTCTGTGACCCCACGCCGGAGCAGGTGGATGCCTGAAAGAAGGTGTGACCTCGTGGCGAGCCCCACACTGGAGCAGGCTCCCACCAGGACCTGCTGACCTGTGGAGAGAGGAGCCCATGCTGGAGCAGGTTTGCTGGCAGGGCTTGTGACCCTGTGGGGGACCCATGCTGCAGCAGCCAGTTCCCTAAGGATGGCTCCCCGTGGGAAGGGCCCATGCTGGAGCAGTTCATGAACAGCTGCAGCCTGTGGGAAGAACTCATGATGGAGAAGTTTGTGGAGAACTGCCTCCTATGAGAGGGACCTCATGCAGGAGCAGGGGCAGAGTGTGAGGAGTCCTCCCCCTGAGCAGAAAGGAGCAGCAGAGACAGCATGTGATGAACTGACCATAACCCCCTTCCCCATCCGCTTGTGCTGCTCGGGGGGGAGGAAGGAGAGAAATGGGAGTGAAGTTGAGCCTGGGAAAAAGGGAGGGGTAGGGGAAAGGTGTTTTAAGATCTGGATTTATTTCTTACTATCCTACTCTGATTTGATTTGTGATGAATTAAACTCCCCTTTTCTCCCCAAGTTCCGTCTGATTTGTCCGTGACAGTAACTGGTGGGTGATCTCTCCCTGTCCTTGTCTCAACCCTCGAGCCTTTCAACATATTTCCTCTCCCCTGTCCAGATGAGGAGGGGGAGTGATAGAAAGGTTTAGGTGGGCACTTAACGTTTATCCAGGCCAAATCAAAGCAACTTGTAAGTTTAAGACCTCATCTGTCTTGCAGTCTAAGTAATCTCCTAGATAAATAAATAGAATTACTTAAAGTAGTAATACCCTTGTTACACCTTTCAATAAATTAATCCTAAGGTGACTGAATGCTTCCATTATAGCAAATATAAATCTATCAATTTAGCAAATACGACCTGAAACACAATCAGCTATTCTGACATTCAAACATTGACAGACGACTTAGAATATATAAAAAAAAATATATTTAAAGCAAAAATTCTGTGATTTGAAGCAAATGCCAAATATTCTTTTTTTATCTTTGTAAACTTCTTTTTGACTTGAAATGCATGCTTCATTCACAATATTTGTGCAAACAGCTGTATAGAAGCCTAGATAAATCAATAACAATGAATATTAGTTCATGTTTACAAATGCTTCATACTACTAGTGGTGCTGAAACATATATAAAATCCAAATATGGACAGTCAAGAAACAATTCTAGTGTCAAGAAAAAAAAAGATCATGAAAATAATGATGTATCTGAAAAAAAATCCCTGGAATTTCCATGGATGAAACTGATTAGGAAGCATAAAGCAACAGCTACCCCAAGCATGAACTCAATTATGTGAGAAGTAAAAGAAAAATAAATGGGAATATATCAAGCATGTTTCTGGAAGGAAAAACAGCAGATGGCAGAAGAATTGAAGATCGGTACAGGATACATGCCAGCAAATGGACAGTTCAGTAGCAGTAACCTGCATATCCACAAGGAAAGAAGAATGCTAACATCAACAGTATTTGTAGATGCTGATAATCATGGGTACAAGTGAGATCATTTCTAAACAGAAGCAGGCAGCTTCTGATTTTGATTCTGGTGTTAGCAATGAATTGGAATGTCCTGTAAATCCTGTAAAACTGGAAAATGTTACAAACTATATCAAAAGTTAAAGACTAACTGACCATAAAAACTAACGATCCATCATGGAACCACTATAATTAAAATGTATCATGTTAAACATAAAAGATATAAAGTCTGCTGATGATTTTATTGCAGTAATTATTTTGGGTATATACTTTGTAGCAATCAGAAGGAAAAAGTAAACCATTTTCTAATTTATGTCTATATACATGCATGTATATATGCATATTTTAAGGAAAGTGGGAAGATAGGTTTACCTTGTTTATAGCAAGGCCTTCAACATAATCTCTTATAGATCCTTACAGCCTTATTCATGAGATATGACTCTGATAGGCAGAATCCCAGGTGGGTGGAAAATTGGCTGAACTACTGGGGTCCAAGGTTTTTCATCAGCAAGACAAAGTCCTACTGATGAACAGTTACTTACTAGTGATATTCCTTGGGTTTGATATGGAAGACAATATGGCTCTGCATTTTTATTAAAGACCAAAAATGTCAGATAGAGTTCACTGACAGCAAGTCTGCAGGTGATGTTGAATTAAGGGAAGTAGTTGATAATTCAGTTGGCTGAGGGACCTTGAAAGACTGGAGAAATTGACAACATAATTATTATTATGCTCAACAAAGAAGGCGACAGATACAGCAGGTAGGACAGGATAAGGCCACTTACTAGTATAAGTTGGGGTTGACTGTCCAGAAAGCAGATTTACAGAAAACGAGCTCAGGGTCCCGATGCACGAGTTGAACATCGAGGCAGGAGTATGCCATTGTGGCAAAGACCAATCACATACTGAGTGTTTTTAGATGTCAACAGAACAAGGAAAGCTGTTTAGCCCGTAGTCTCATGCGATAGCTATGTAAGAAACAGAAGCAATATTATGTATCTTGAGATGGTGCACCACAGTTTTCACATAAATATTCCGTATAAATTCTTCCCATCTGTTGACCTTAGCTGTGATTCTGAAAACAATGAGAGAAACTCCCAAAGTACATGACTGAGATCATATATTTTATGACTTTTGCTGTCTACTCTGCTTTCAGACTTCTAACCCATTCTCTTTAGCTGTTCAGTCTTCCCAAATTTCTCATTTGCATAGATTTTTACTTGTTTTGGCCACCCTGTTAAGCTTCGAAGTACCACCAAGAATCTTTCTATCTCCACAGCATTCCCCTTAATTCCCTATCAAACAGTGGAATCTCCAAAGGATAAAACAATAATTATAATGAGATGAGGAACAGTCCAAATGCCCAGACTCCTACTTAATATGGTTTCAGCAATGCTTTGCTGGACTCTTTTACCTGACACTATCTTTGCTAATAGTGATCTTGGATAGACAGTGTGGGTAGAGACTGTGGAGTGCTCAAGAGTATAAAGTGTTTAATTTTCTGTGTGCTGATGTCAGAAACGGGCTTCTCTTGGCACCAGTAGCAAACTAGAGCCAGGAACAGCTTCTCCGGCCACTTATCTGAACTAAAGTCTAGGCTAATCTCAGGAAGAGGGTCAGTGCTTTGGAAGCTGACTGTGGGAATGGAGGCCTGCAGGACATTCACTAGAAGGAATTTAGAAGTGATCTGGTTTATTCTTCCTATTGAGTACTTGATACAGTACTTTTCAAGATATTAAAAAAATTTTTTCGTTACTTGCATGAATTTTGTTTACATCCCAGCTAGATTGGAACCTGAAAGCACCTTAGCATCATTTAAATAATTTAAATTATTTTACTATAAACTACTTTCTCTGTGAAATTTGGAGTCATTTGGAATACATTAATAAAATCAAGGAGATTTTAATTTCAACAAGATCTTACTGACTATATCTGTCATGAATGTCAGTCTCCAATCTACTTTTCACATTGCTACTAATAATTTTAAAATTTTGGAAGAGATCTTTTTCTTAATGGGAAATGAGAGAATGTTGTCCTAGTCTAAGCCTCAGGTTAATAGAATGGGCAATGAAACACATATGCACACACTCTATGATTTCCTTTACCGTGGGACTTTGTCTATTCATGTATTAAGTCCCATCAAGATTTTAACTGACTTCTAGGATGAATTTAAAGAAAATATATTGTGATGGAGACTAGCAGATTAGTAAATTGAAACAGCATATCAGTTTATCTTTTTCCTTTTTTAAAATACAAATGGTTAAATTTATTAATAGTTGTACAAATGATTTTTACAGAAAGAACTTAGCTTACCCTATATGCTGAAAAGCCTTCGAAGCAAAAATGACTGCTGATGCTTTCTTATTGTGTGAGTGGCATGTGGTGCACCAGTAATTCAATGTGCCGCTCTTGTTAGCAGTAATTCGTTCCTGACATTACATTTGTAATATCAGAAGACATAAACAAAAAAAGAAAAGAAATAGAGGAAATAACTGCACTTAGTTTCTATTGTTATTGTCACTAATCATCCATGGCACTTTTGTTACCTGTAAACAGATGAAGATCTTTGAATGCTGGGAGATTTAGACAGTACTTAGCCTTTAATCAAAAAGATTACATGAAAGTGCTCATAGAATGACGAATGTTTCACTCCAGAGAATTCATGACTTAGGGATATGTTTACAGCTTTGAAACAAACATTTTGTCACCTTGCGTTTTGTGGGATTTGAGAAGAAATTGACGACTGTAGTACAGTGCTAGCAAAATCTCGGCAACAGATTTTTTTTTCCAATTAGAAGTGTATATTTTTATTGTAATGTCACTGCACATTTTTTGTTGATTGGCAGAGAAGAATTCATCTGTCTATTTATTTATTTTTCATAAAAGCAATCTGAACTAATATCTGTGAAAGCTATATATATGCATGCAGGAACTAATGTGCAGGATGTCTTGTATGTTCAAGAAAAGTGTAAACTTATTAAGTATAGGCCTACTGATTTTATTAATTTTAAAATATAGAGAAATATGTGAACTCAAATTATATACTGTATACGTATGATCTTGGAGCAGAGGCACAGCAAAATGAGTTATTGTACTTTATCTTCTCCTGCACAGGATGGTATGACTTTGTGAGAAGATGACTGCACCGTGATTCCGCCATCCCCTTTCTTTGGTCTCCAGACAGAGTAGGGTTTACATCCGATGTGGTGCAGTTCCTCATGAAAGCCCGTGTGTATTCCAGATCGGACACTGAGAAGAAGCAAAAACTGGCAAGCAGTACTGTGAAAGCTGTGTCTTAACATCCAGAAATCCCATGGTGTGAAATGTTTTAGTAATAAGGGTAAAATTCAGATACAGTTGCATGCAGCAAAGGGTCTGGCTGTTGCACTGTTGGAGGCAAGCAGTGATAAGTAAGACAGGATGAGACATATGATACTCTGCTGTGTTCAGCTGGATTACATCAGGGCATTTTAAATGACATCAGGTGATAATTTTTAGGCTACCAAAGGAATCCCCAGCTGTTCACATGAATTCACATAATGGTCAACAGAAATCATGTCAATACCATAAGTGCTTGTTTATCCAGCTTAAATTTAGATATCTAGGACTGTTTGAAATTTTATACCAATTTGGAGTTAATTACAATGGCACAAAACCAGCCAGAAACTTCTGCCTGTTTGGAAATGCTCTCATGTTTTTAAAATGAAAGTAGATGATAGCATGAACTGATTCGGAGTTACGACATATGAAATCTCTAATCTTTAATTCATCAAAAAGGGAACAAAGTACAGCAATACTGTAGCTTAAAACCTGCAATCTCTTTACTCAGGCTCAATATGGAAGAAGCAAATTTTGCCATCTGTGTGCTCTCTGCAGACAAAAGTCCTACCTGCAGTAAAAATCAAATCAAATCCTGATAAAAAAGTAATGCTTACAGAGGTTAGGAAAAAGTTGTATTTCTGTCTTTTAGAGAAGGAATATCTTGGTATCCTTGATTGCTACATACAGCTGTATGTATATTATTGAATCGGTATACTGTTGAAGAGTCTAATAAAGATGAAGATGATGGTACTGAAGAATTGTACTCCTAATCCCAACTACGTAGTAACACAGACAGAGATGCACAGTGCATGCCCCAGAAAAAAGGTGAGTTACAGTCTTATCTTAACAACACATTGTTACAGAATAAATGAAAGAAACTACAAAGGAAAAAATAAGCTACTCGCCATGTTATCCAATACAGCACAGAAAGGACGAGGACAAAATAAGGCAATGCTCTCACATGGTCTCGATACTATGTCTTTCTCCTACTGCTTTCCTCTTTCTGTGTCACAACCCTTCTCCAAGAATAATCAACAGTCACAATAATTGCACTGATCAGGTGTGTATGAAACAATTAAGTAACTAGATAAAGACAACAGCAGTTGCTATGTACATTATGTATATATATGCATAAGGTGGAAAGAATTACAGAAGGAATTAGGTGCTGCCTTTGCTTCAGATCACTACGTAGCACAGAGCCACTAGTTGAAATTTTCAGAAGAAGCATTTTCACAAACTCTGCAATTCCTCACCTTGTATATCTGAAATGGTGTTTATGCCATTGATTAATCTACCTGGGTCATTGAAGAAAACATCAACATACTGATTAGTGCAAGAAGTGAAATATCTAAGGTGGCTGGCTGGTAACAAGTTATGTATACCACAGTCTCCAGATAAAAATCTCTGCTGGAAGAGAGAGCAAGAGCAAGGGAGAAAGAGAGACAATTTTCCATCATCATCCCCTTCAGCAACTGAAGACAGCACCTTGCCAGTAGTACTGCACGTTGGCTAAGTTGATTTCACTTTTGTAATTATCTCCATGATAACGTGTGACACTGCTTAAAGCTTACTACATTTATGGTGTCTGTGCAATATGCATCTATTTAAAGCACTGTAGTACTTTTCTTGCTGTCCTTTGAGGTTACCTTTTGGCTCTGCAACACAACTTTTGTACTTGCTACTGCTGGTCTTTTCAATGACGGCACTGTGAAGCATTAAGCAAACAGAAGAAAGAGCAAGTACCTGCCCCTGATTTTTATGATTATATTAAGAACAGCTGGAATGTAAATAAATCATTAGATTCTGACACACATTTTACGACTGAAGAAAATCTAAAAGCTGTCCAATCTTACAGAACAGTTAAAATTACTGATAGATGTGGTAAGAACTTTTCATTTGTATTTGTACCTCTTTTTTTCCTTTTAGAGAAAATGAAGTTATGATCAATTTGAAAGTCTTCTATGGTATGTTCAGGTTTTGTCCTTTAATCAATTTTAATAATAATAATAATAACAGCAATAACCAGAATAATAAATAATATCCACTGGCATTACTAGAATAATATTTTCATTCCTGGTCAGACTGATACGAAAAATAAAAATTCTTATGCTGAATTGAATTAAATACTTCAGTTCAGTCCGATACTGACCTACATTTTTCTGCACTCTATGTTGCTTCACCAGAATTACAGTTATGATTACTTTATACCATTTATTCTACCCTTTAGATCAGAATTGTAAGTTAATTGATTATTTAATGAAATAGCATAGTATTTTCTCTGCACAGAATATTATTATGTATCTCTGGAGACCTATAACTATAGAAATTGTGGAAGACATCATGTGTCTGGGAGTTTCTCACATGTAGAAGAATACTTTGAGAAAGCCCATACAGAATACCCAACAATTCCAAAGAGAGACAATTCAATACTGAGAGAAGAAAAAAGCTTCTTTGAATTCTTCTCCAGTATTTTACTTCTCATTGTACAGATTCATATTTTATTGAATTTCCATTTCTCTATTTTACATGCTTTTGATTAAAAATACATGTAAAAGCCTGGACAATATGAGGTTAAACATCTCAAACATTCATCTAAGGTGCTAATATGAGGGACAAAGCTTGTGAGTATTGGATACAGGAGCATTGTACTTGTCTTGTGCTGATAAGCACTGGATCGATGCAAAGGGCCTGCTCATCCTGGCACCTGGTGGTCTGGTGCTAAATCAACCAAGTGACATGTGGACTGAGCGAGAGACCCTCACAGCTCGATGCTGCTCTGGTAAAGCTAAGCACACCACTTTTAATTGCCTCTGTACCCAACTCCCTTTTTACAGCTAACAAGCCAATAGTCCTGCATCAGGAAGAGGTCAAACAGGTAACTATGACAGAGGGAGATCGTGACAACCAACTCCATTCAAGGCCAAAAAGTCTTGGCCCCCCACACCTGTAAGGAGTACGTGTGCTAATTTACATGGAAAGTGAGGCTAACTTAGCCTATAACAGAAAAGATGGTTATCACCAACTAATTAATTAGCATGAGAAATGAGAAACTCAACTAATGGGAGGGGGGCTAACTACATATAAAAACTGAAAAAAAAAAAAAATCACTGTAAGGGAGGCTTCCCCCAGGATCTGGACACACAGACACAATGCTGGATCCAGGACTGGTGATATCATTTTATTTCTTTGTCTTCCTCTTTTCCTCTCTAACTTTTCTTTTCTGTCCCCCTTCATGTTCTTTTCTTATGTTCTCCTTTGTAACAATAAAAACAAGGCTTATCGTAATCATACCACAGTAGCTTGTCTATCATAATTGTACTACTGCAATTTGCTTGCAGTAATTGTACTACCATAGTTTGCTTGTCATAATCGTGCCTCAGTAGTTTGCTTGTCATTATTGTGCATAATCGTGCTTCAGTAATTTGCCTGTTATAATCGTGCCAAAATAAGTTGATATATCATAACTGTGAATAAACCTTAAAAAGTGATACAGGATCTCTGGTGTCATTTCACCTTAATCCAAATGAGGGGATCGTCAAATCTGAGTCACTCTCATTAATAGAGTGGGGCATTTAATCACTCTCATTATTGGGGTGTGACAATATAAAAGTATCATAAAGATCTATAGCACCAGTCCTAACTAAAACCAGGGCAAAATAGCGTATTTTGATATGAAGATAGAAAAAAATAGTTGTATTTTTAAAAATATTTTACTTCTTTCTTCCTTTTGCAAAAATCCTGAAGTTCACCTGCCTATTACCTAATACAGACATTTTCAGCTCTAAAGTGTAATGAATCAGGTGGTTTGTTTTGTGCAATAAGTTGCACAACTGTAATGGTTTCATTGCAACTGCAAAAGTGTACCAATTTAAAGGAAGAGGGTATAGTGTATTAACAAAAAGAAAACAGGATGATCATAAGGCAAGTTTTCCTTCTACGATAATTATGGTGCTGATATGACAATATGCATTAACAGTATCTTTAAAAAAACCCAACAAAACAAACCAAAAATTAATTAAAATAAACTCCAGAATGTCGTAGATCTTTACTGTAGATCAAGCTCAAAATAAGCAACATTTAAATACTGAGCAAGGATAGACTTAAAATAAATTGTTATTTTAGGCATTAGAAATGTGAAAAGCATCTTGCTAATACAGAGAAAATCAAATTATTCAGAGTAAGCAATATGCAATGTGTTGGAGGAAAGAAGCCTAGTTACACAGAGTCAATGCTTTCTCAACATATATTAACTGTACAATTAACAACAGGAAGATTAAAGTAGCACTACTGGGTAATTATAAAACATGCTGAACTCCAATATAGAGGCCTCTTTTCTGTTCACAGCACAACAGTAGAACTGACTGATATCAGCTAGGAAGGCCTGATAAAAGAAGGCACCTCTACGGGATTATTGCATTCCAGTTATCAATTCTGACAATATCCATTTCAGTCAATTTTTTACTCCCTTTTAAAAAAGATAACAAACAAATAACAATCATGGTCTTCTTAGAATCAAATTTTCTATCAAAAGGAACAAAATAACTCTGGCATTTTCCAGATCTTTTTGATTACTGTTACCACAGATAACAGTATTACTCATTATCATTGTTATCATCAATCTTACAAGGAATAGATTCACACCTTTTCTAATTCACTTATTTCAGCAAGACACTTTGATAGTATTATCAATTATCTGTAAGGATGAACATAGCTCATTTCTCAGGAGGCTTTTCCAGTCATTGCTTTGTTAATAGTATTTTGGATTTTATTTGTCAGCTAGTTTAGTAAACTTCTTGCTTTTTGGATACTGATTTTTCTTCCTTAGTTTTTTATCAGGGACTCAATTAAATGTCAAGAAAGACAAAAAAGAAACCAATGGTTTACCCACATGATCTGATTTTTTACAGATTAAATATGAACCACAGAGACTGTACTCAAAACCCTCTTTTTCAAACACTTACTCATTTATTTGTAGGTAAATGTGCTTGACTTCAAATTTGAATTTATTTTTCAGGTTTCATTTTTCAAATGTATATTTACATTATTTTTGTAGAGGAAGTAATATTTTCTACTGCCTCTATGTTAGACTTTATTGGATGTATTTCTTTGGTGTTCATTTCAGGATATATTTTTATTCTGTTCTTATTTCTGCTATTATATGTCATTTTGAAAACTATTTTCATTTAATATCATTATTAAATTCTTAAAACCCAACCTTCACACCTGATTCTTTACTCTTTATCTGTTCATTGTAGTAGTTTATGTTTATCTTCCTTGCCTTTGCATCAACTAATATATGGTTGGAGTGCTTTCTGCTAAAGTTCTGTTTCTAGTTACTAAAAAAAGGTTTTGTTATCACAGAATCACAGAATGGTAGGGGTAGGAAGGGACCTCTGTGGGTCATCTAGTCCAACCACCCTGCCAAAGCAGGGTCACCTACAGCAGGCTGCACAGGACCTTGGCCAGGCGGGTCTTGAATATCTCCAGAGAAGGAGACTCCACAACCTCCCTGGCAGCCTGTTCCAGG
>Ga0065711_1051244_pt1 | contig 10460 bp, 3 predicted proteins | sample Hoacrofraction12_FD_59098 | JGI IMG/M metagenome (GOLD analysis project Ga0065711, IMG submission 59098) | Hoatzin crop microbial communities from Cojedes, Venezuela - Epithelial fraction 12 v2 (version 2) | ecosystem: Host-associated > Birds > Digestive system > Esophagus > Crop | place...
CCTTTTTTTTTTTTTTTTTCTTCTTTTCCTCTGTTTAATTTTTTTTCTTCTTTGTTGCTGTGTGGAAGCTTTACTCCAGCAAAAGGAAAGCAAGTCTAGCCTGCAAGCGTAGTATGCTTGAATGCCTGCGGTAACGCAGCACAGCCCTGAGGAGAGGTTTTCCTCAACGTTTCTGGCGTGTGGTAGTTCTGTACGGCACAACATAATGAACTAAAGCCATGTACGGGTTTTTTTTTCCGGAAGTTAAAAAATACAGCAGCTTAAAACGCCTGCAGCACGTGCAGACCTCATGAAAGTGTCATTATTTGGCTGCCTTTGTCAAAGGCATAAATCAACTTTTATTAAATAAATGTATTTTGGAAGAACCTGCCATTTCCCAAAGAGTACAAACACTGAAGTATTGTGTTATCCAACAGGAACTGCACATAAAACTGGTCTTTTCAAAGCCAAGTCGGTTGCAAAGCTGACAAATCAGAAACTTGAACTTCAGAGACTTTAATTTTGAAGTAAAGAAACATACTCTTAAATAGCTGTTTTCACAACTGAATTATTTTTTTCCCATGTATCCTTTTTTAAATTATTTTTTAAATAATAAAATTTGATGTGGTGCTGTGGCATGGTTGCCTGGCTTTGTGGGTTGTAGAACACAGGGACTCAGTTTGTCCTTTACAACTTCGTTCTTGCAACTTGAAGGGCATCTAGGTGAGTGTGTATCTTTAACACCAAGTAGTTTTGGTTGGGGGAGACAGGCACGCAGTGAATTTTTGTGTGCACGTGTTTTAATGTGTTTGCTACTTCTTTTGAATCAGCTGGGTGAAGGATCAAGAAAAGGGGAAGATTATGATGCTTTCTCAGGCTTCAATTTCACGGCCAGTTCTGCCATTTCTGACAGTGTGTTGCTCCTGCTAAAGGAAGGAGTTTTTCTTCCTACTTTCTTGCCTTTCATGTTGATGGCTGAAGGAAGGAGTTTTTCTTCTTTCTTGCCTTTCCTGTTGATGGCTGTGCTGTCTGGGTCTCCTCCCATGCTCTGACTCTGGCACTTGGCAACTTCTGTAAGTTGATTTAACTCACCAAAATGGCAGGAAATTATTTTTTGTTGGGTTTACTTTCTACCATTTTAGTAAGTAAAACTGAATTTAATTGGCTCAGAGGACCTTTATGAAAAGAGGAGCCCAGGACAGGGTAAGCATAAAGAACAATTTCTCAGAGTGAGAGGGGAGAATAGGAATGTTCTCTCAGTGGTAGTGAGCTGTTAAATCATCTTGCTACATGTGCAAGCATATTCTTGAGGTTTTGGTTACTGCTGGTAAATTAGGGTATGGCCCTTGCGTTTTTGTAGTGGTACAAGTCCAGAAAGATTGTAACCCAGTTAGTCTGTTCCCTGCTAATATTGGCTTTCTGTAATCGGACCTCCTGATTCTGATGTCACTGTTACACTGTTACTCATTCTAGGATGGCTCTTTGTGTTCATCATGCCACAGAGTTGCTAGAATGCCTGTGGATGAGACCAAATATTTCTAGCAAATTCTTGTGAAAAAAATTATTAGTACAACCGTTTTCTTGGAGGACTTGGGCAGCTGTAGCGGTCTAAAATGTCTTGGTAACTTGCGTTATATTTGCAGTGAAATGCTGTGGTGTGGCTTTCGTATCACTGTCCCTGGTTCTGTGCAGATGCAGAGCATAAAAATGGTCCTGTCCCAGAAGGGAGAACCAAGTATCGCTTACTCTTACCGTGCCTGCAAAGGCATTGCAAGAAGTTGTACTCTGACATCTATGGCCATACCTTCTTGTCTAGTAGGTAGCAGGTGTGCTAATGACTTCAGTCACTTGTTTGGCTAGCGGACTGTGGCTTCTGGAACGAGGTGCTTGCTTAGGTACAGTTAGCTGAACGAGTGTGCCAGGGAAGAGGTTGTGTTATGGCTCTACTTCTTCTAAATGCCACCCTCCGAAGTATTTTATCTTAGGTTTAGAGGTTGTTGAAAGGAGTCTTGTGCTCAGAGCAACAGAATGGCATTTTGGGGGGTTTTTTTCAGGAGACAGCTTCACATTTGTGAGAAGTAATATTATGGTTTCAAAAACAACTGTTTGAAGAGACTAAACTAAAATTAAAATGCATCCAGGGGCTTCGTGTAGTTGGTAATACAGCTGCATTGGCAACTGTGATAGTTTTGTGAGGACGCTGCTAGTACAGAGGGTTCAGAGGCAGTTAATGCAAATACACGATGGGCAACCTATGTGCTTGTGCTTCCACTGTTAAATTGGAGTTGGTCTTCATTTACCTCTAGGAGGTATCTGGTAAAATGATACCATTGATGAAACAAGTGCATTGATGAGACTTTTGTGCTTAAACCTACATCTGGTCTTCAGTGGCTTACAGAGTAAAGTCTATTTACCTGCTAACACATAAATCATAGTCCAGACAGTAAAATAGAGCAAGAATTGGTTTGATTCAGGAGTAGTTGCCAGAAAAACTGTGCTTTTGTGTTTTTTGATTGACATAGTTTCCTCTTAGTAAGCAACTAGCCTTGCTACCATCACACCTGGCAAGTTTGAAAAGTACACCTTGTATTTTTGTCAATTCCACAGGTAATGGAAAGTTAAAGGAAAACATTTCTTGTTCCGATTAAGGGGCTTCCTGCTATTGCAGAATGCAACCAAATTAGGGAATTTAATTACCAGAGTTTCATTTGTTAGTGGATATGGGAATGGCAAGTAAGTGCAAGCAAATTATTTTAGGTAATAATTTTACCAAAACAAATACAGTACCAAAATACGTTATGGATCTCTTACATTAGCACCACCTCCTCCACCCAATCTACCAGTGTAGGCAGTGCAGCAAAAAAATGCAGTGTCTGCACTGCATGATTCTGTTCCGTTCACTCATTTCATGAGCAAGGTTTTGGTCACTTCCTGCTCTTACTATTGGAGGGAGCTGATACAGGTGCAGAAGGTTTCTAAGTCTTCAAATTAGTTTGAAGCCATGCTCTCTGTGCTAAAGAATCCTATTTTCCTGCTTCTTCAGTTCTGTTGTACATCTTGTTACTACTTCAAAACAGAATTGCAACTTCTTGCCAAATCTTCTCAACTGATTTCGGCGTGGTCTGCCCGTGGCTTAGCGATACTGCTCTGCCGGCAGTGGGGTCACGCAGTTCCTACTCCTGAACTGCTAGTGCGTGGTAACTGTAGTGTGTCAATTCTTCTTACTCCCTTGTCCTCTTCCTCCCCCCACACAACAGTGTGTGTGGTGACGCCACCGCTGATCACTTGATATGCGGCAATTGCAGTGCAACAATTATTAGAGAAGTTTTCACCCAGCAGATTCTTAGGGCTAAGCGGTTGCCCTTGATCAGCTGATAACTGCAGACTGAAGTCCTCAGACCAATGCTGCCTAATACCTCCATATCACTAATCTGTGTATAGCCACTTTTTTAGAAAAAAAAAAAAAAGGAATTTTCTTATCTGCCATTCATCAAGCCCCCTTTTTTCTAAGTATTCTCATTTCAGAAGGTGTTTTAGTCTAGAGTCTTCGCAGGCCATGCAGAATTAGGAATAGCAGCATCAGTAGCTATAGCAATTGGTGCTTTTTTAGCTGCTCAGGCATTTGATACGCGATATCTAGCTAGAGCTCTCTTTTTTTTTATGGTTTTAAATGCTGGGTGCACTTTTGGACCCTGTAGTGGTTGGCAGCATGCCAATGTTGTGCTCTGGTGAGGAAAGAGAGGTCAGCAAAATGAGTTCTTTGGCCTGCCCCATCAGTGAGTCATATGCTTCACAGACCTGCTTTAGAGCATCACTGGCAGGTGATCCCTTGTTACTGTAAACAGTCACACAATGTCTGAATTACTTCAAATAGAAGAACAGTTGAAATCTGATTTTCTAGTTCATAAAGTTTGTACCATTAGCAAAGGAGATCTGAATAGCACTAAAGAGCAAATTACACCTTGATCTACTGGTTTCTTATTTTTATTTCAGTCTTACTGTTACTACAAAAGCTTACTGTGTGTTTGGTTGGTTAAAATGTAGTACTCTGTAGCAGTTTATTAAGATTTTAAATACATTTTTTTATTTGTACTGTACTACGTCACACATTTGGAAGATGTTCTCTGTAAATATTCCCAAAATCACTTTTTGTTTTTCGTATCCTTTCTTAAATGTTCTTGTGAAATGTAGCAAATACCGGTGCGGTTTTGTGCACTGAAGCAACGTGGTGCTGGACCAGTCTGTGCTTTCAACACTTTTCTTCTTTCTTATCTGCCTGCCTCACTTGATCTCTCTTAGGTATAGACTGGTCTTTATTCTGGACTTGGATAATGAATGCTGTTCCTTACCAAACATACGTAGGTGTTGCAACAGTAAAAGGTTTTGCAGATCAGGTGAAACTAAGCCAAAACCAGCTCTAAAGAGTCTTTCTGAATATTGTCTTTCAAAGGCAGTTCCTCAGAGCAAGTTCTATCAGTATTAAGAAATGTATGGATTTTTTTTTTCAGATTAATAGATTTAAGTAAAGTTAACGTTTTTTTTAATTTGTGAGAAGAAAACAGATGAATGTGTAAAACATAATGTGCTTATTCCATCATATTCTGCCTCAAACCACACTCTTGATCTTGTTCTGATGCAACAATTCTTGTACTATACATTAAAAAATTTCTGAAGTCTAGCCAAAATTTTAGAAACTTTTATTGAGCGTGTAACGTGATGGCGCCTTGAGCTAGGTTTAGATCTTACGAACATGAATGGATTGTCAAGGAAGAAAATTGCTAGCTGTTGGATGGTGTTTATACTGAAACCCCGGAGTAGGTTATACAGTAGTTTGTTAGCTGCTAATTCATTGGGGGCTGAGGGGCAGAGAAAGCAAGAAATTAATTGCAGCATCTAGGATGTGAGAGAATGAATTGGTTACCAACCTTGATTGATTTTATTTTTTTTTTTTTTTTGAAGGGGGATGGTGTGTAGTCTGGAGTTCAAAATATTTTTTTGGCAATATATATTGAAATGAGAAGCAAATAGCCTGGTAATTGCAAAGCTATGTCTAATTAGGGTACATCATAAGGGTTCAGATATGTGTCTTCGCTGGACTCTGATCAACTTTTTAAAGGTGTGTTCAACATTCCTGGAATCTGACTGTGGCAAGAAGGAGCCTTTCTTACATTTCTTGTAAGTAATGATAGTAGCCGTCTTCCTTGATGTATTTTTGACTTTTCATCTCAGAGTTAAGTGAAAATGTTTACAACCATATGATGCCAAAGCAACATTGACTTGCTTCTTGCCCAACTTGGCACTCGCTTGTACAGCTAGCTCAGGAACAACAGTGGTTGCCCTGAGCTAAAAATGAATGCTGGAATGTGGTAGCAATAAAAGTAAACTGCAGAAAAAATTATGCACACACACATCTGATGGGGAGAGTTGGATGGAGTGTATGGCTTCTTCCTTAACGTAGCATGCGATAACATCTCTTTAAACTAGACAACTAATTTCTATTCTAGAGGAGATAACTTGAAAGACTTCTTTGCTCTACCCTGAGGCATCATATTTTTGAGATAGACAACTTGGCATGATCATGTGGTAAGAAAAGGCAGTGATTGTCATCATAGACTTTTTGGGTAGATCATTCTCTTAAATGCATATGTCAGTATTTCAGGGCTGCTTTAAATAGTTTTGTATTAGTATCTGTATAGAGAGCCATTCACAATATGCTTTGAATAGTAATTTCAGTTTGCTTTTCTAATAAATCTTTTTTCTAATAAATTTTTTTGCATCTCCACTGCTAGGTAAAGTTGCAGTAACCTAGAGCAGTCTTAGTAGTTGTGAGAGTACTGCTGTAGGTGAGGCATTGCTCTCTTCTTGTCTTGATGTGTTCAAAACGAATTTAACTGTTCTGCTTGTTATACTAATGTGTAGTCTGCCCTTGACTAATGAAGATCTGCTCTGAAAGTAAAATGCATATTTTTAACTTGCCTAGATCTAAAAAGGAGAGAGATATGCTGTTGTTCCTCCATCTTAGGTTCAAATGCCTTACATTTTTTTATGTGTTCCTGCAGTGATTTCTTACTTGTATGTTCTACTTATATATACACACATGCCTCAAGCATACCCTGCCTTGGCTAGCACACATGGCATGTGTTTACTCTTTCTCTTGGTGCTCTACCCAAAGGTTTTGAAAAGCAGGCAATGTCTTACCGTTTGTTGGTTTGGTTTTTTTTTAGAGGAGTAATATTTTTGCTTTCAGTTTATCAACAAGCAACTCTGCTTTCCTTTTGGGTTTTACTCATTATTGAAGTTGGTACATTAATGTTTTCTATTAGACTGTTTGCACTTTTTTCAGAAAAAAGAAGGAAAAAAAAACAAACTTTGAAGCTAGAATGAAGTTAAGATGAAGAGTGAGGGTCTTTCAGTGAGTGATTGATTTATGAAGTGATTGATTTATGAAGTGTGTATGTTTTTTCCTTGAAGAGTCCCACGTGCCAGGAATATGGAAGAAGTGCAAATCCTCCTCCCTTAGACTGGAACGACAAGCAGTCGAGTCTCTTGCATACTTTTCAAGTAAATCAGTGCGGTTGGCTGCAAACCCAGGAGCATGGAACTCTTCTGAGCAAACTCTCCAGAGCAGAAAGTTCTGCTTTGGGATTTCTCTCTAAACATTTGAGTATGGCTTTTGTATCATTGTCAGAGTCTTTTTGGAAAGTGAGATTCCATGCTTCCTCAGTCGTTGGCTTCACTTAGCCTCAGATGAGCTTTTAAGTTAGCAGGCGTTGTATATAAACCATACTGGAGCTTGTAACTCCCAGTTTGATTAATTTTTTTTAATTTAAAATTTTTATGTCCTTGGTAAACATTAATATTATTGAAATATATTTATGGAAAGCCAAAGAAGTTATTTTTGAACAAATGACTTCTTAGGAAACATTCTGGTTTTATCTTTATATTTAGCAAAACCCAAAAGAAAACCCCAGGTGATGGTTATTTCAACTTCAACGTTCTGTTAGCTGAGTTTTGGCAGTGGCTGGTTAAGCACTATAAGCCTGGAGTCTTATCTGATACACTTTCTTTCACTGTTTTAATTCAGCAAGAAAATAATTTTTTTTTGTCTAAAATCCTGACACTAAAGGTCATGATGCAAAAAGGTTGGTGAAGTAGTCATCAGTTAGATTTTCTGAAGACAGGCATAAGTCATTACTGTTTTGTCAAATTAACTTCATTAAATTATCAAGACTCTGCCGTAACTCCAGAAAAGATTAGTTCGTATTTGTCCAGTGAATCAGCTCAATACATGCATGTTCCTTGGGGGCTTTTGACTGGTACAGCGATGCAATTCCAGAAGAAAAATTGCTGTTAAATACTATTATGAATGCTCCTTTTCCATGACTTCTAAAGGTCCCTTCCAACCCAAAGCATCCTATGATTCTATTATTTGGAAGATGTTCTGCATGGACAGAATGCAACAAGCTGAAAAGCTCTGGTCTTATGGGAAGGTTCAACATGAGGAAACTTGTCTTGCTTTGAGGTTGTTTATGCATTCTTTTGAGTTTACTGGTTTGGCTCCAGAGTACACCTTTCTAAGAGTAACACTTCTGAAAATTATTTTCAGTCTTTAGAGCTATAAGGAAAAAAAAAATCATAAAACTGTAGTCAGGTACTTGCCTTAATATTGTTGCTAGTTCTGTTCGGTTCTTTACCTGAAGTACTTTAGCTGGTAGTTAAGATATTTAAAAGCTATAGAATGCAAGAGAAAATAAGGCATTTCACATAGACAGGAGAAGTGCTGAAATGATTTACCTTAAAGTTACTGTAGATGTCGTATTAGAATTATTGTTCAGTCAATATGTTTAGAATGTAGTGTTCTTTGATACTATTGACTAGTCCTCAGTATATTTTCCAGCGTTACTGTCTGGAACATGGTACGGTGTTGTGATCACTGGTGTGTTTGTTATGTGCTTGAGTGTATTGTTTGCGGTAAGCATTGCCTTCCAGTGCTTTGATGCTGGTTTTTGGCTAGCAGGAGTCACTTGTTTGATTTATTGAAATTTCAAGCTTGTTTCCAGTAAAATGTCAGCTAGCAAATAATGACTTTTTTTCCTTCCAAAGTAGTATTTTCAGGCACTCAAAACTATTGCTGAAAGGGTGTTTCCTAAGAATGTTTATCAAACGGCCCCCAGATGCGCAATACTTGCAGCTGCCTTTGCTATCTTATGCCCCCTCTGTGCATGTGTAACTGATTCTGTTCACATTTGCTAGGATAGGTATGTTTTAGAATAGTATCTTGTTTTGTGTGTAGTACTGACCAACCTATCTAAATTGACTATATGGATGCAGATTCTTGGGTGTGGTCCTTACACTGAGAAGGATTTTTAAGCTACTTAATCTTCAGCAAACTGAAGGAAACCCACCTTTTTTTTTGTTTGCGTAAAAAGAAAAAATAATCTCTGAGCAGTTTAGCACTGTAAAAGGCATATTTCAAAAGTGGTATTTTATAGGGAATGTTTTTTGGAATGAGGCTTCTAGAAAGCAGGTAAATACGGGATTTGGTTACCAGGATTGCTGTCATTCTAACAGTACTTGTGTGATAATTTGTCTATTAGTATCCACCTTTCTGTCAGAGTCCTGTATACTTAGCTGTTCTTCATGTTGAATAGCTTGGATATTTCAGGATTACCAGCTACTGGTCGGGGATCATATGCTTTTAAAGGAAGCGATTGAAGCATACCACACCAGTGGAACTGGAGTAATACCATTTTAAAAAGCTTGTGCATTTAGTTACCTTACAACAACAGGTTTTGAGTAAAATGTTATAGATTGAGTGATGATCTTGTGCCTGATCTTACTTTCACTGTTCCACTTAATGACTTAAATTGAACTATTATTTTAGAGTATTTTAACAGTATCAGGATCATGAAAGGAGAAAAAAACGCTATGGTGTCCTAATAGGATTTTTAATTGTTCATCCATCAGAGCATCAAACTGAAAAGTCCATGCACTAAATCCATGTACTGCAATACATAGGTTGGCGCCTGTTATTCCTGATGACTTTCACATTGTGTCTCCAAATAAATGGGAAGTGGTTTTTTCGTTCCAATCCAGCTGGCACCCCTTTGAGATGGATATGTGCAGAAGTTTAAAAAAAAACCCCAAACAAACCATGACAATACAATAACCAAACCACCTCCCCGAAAAACAAACCAACTCTTCAAGCAAAGAGTACTAGGAAACCTTAATGTTGCATTTGTATTAGAGAGTTCATGCTCCTGGCATTTGAAAAGTTGGGGAAATACAATTAGAGACACAGTTTAACATTGTAATTTGGTAAAGCTGTGGGCTGCTGAAGGGGCTGCGCCCTTGGTCACCGAAGAATCCTTAGGAAGAGGAGAGAACTATTCCAAATACTGTGTTGAAAGATATGAGGAGAAAAAGTCGTGCAAGGAAAGAAGAAAGGACAAACAAACTCAACGCTTTTAACTTTTTAAAATCTACCTCAAAATACAATGCTAAGATTGCTGACTTCTGAAAATCCAATTTTGGAAACCTCATAGTATGCTGAAACTGCAGTGCTGTGCCTCGGTAGAGATGCACAAACAAACAGTGCTGTATCAAAGCAAAGTATTGGGACTTCAGGGGTAGTAAGGCTGTGTTAGCCTCTTGATGGGAGTATAGCGTGTTGTTACCGGTTCTTATTACTCTTTGTTTTGTGTAGCTGCTTTGTTGCTACGTGGAGAATCTGTTTTATCATAGAATGGTTTGGATTGGAAGGGACTTTAAAGATCATTCGGTTCCCAGTCCACCCCGCCATGGGCAGGGACACCTTCCACCAGACCAGGTTGCTCAGAGCTCCATCCAACCTGGCCTTGAACACTGCCAGGGAGGGGGCAGCCACAGCTTCTCTGGGCAGCCTGTGCCCGTGCCTCTCCACCCTCATCGTAAAGAATTTCTTCCTTGTATCTAATCTAAATCTACCCTCTTTCAGTCTAAAGCCATCACCCCTTGTCCTGTCGCTCCAGGCCCTTGTAAAAAGTCCCTCTGCAGCTTTCTTGTAGGCCTCTTCAGGTCCTGGCAGGCTGCTGTAAGGTCTCCCTGGAGCCTTCTCTTCTCCAGGCTGAACAGCCCCAACTCTCAGCCTTTCCTCACAGCAGAGGTGCTCCAGCCCTCTGAGATCAAATTTGTGGCCTCCTCTGGCCCCACTCCAACAGGTCCGTGCCTGTCCTGTGCTGAGGGCTCCAGAGCTGGATGCAGGACTCCCAGGGGGGTCTCAGCAGAGCAGAGGAGCAGAATCCCCTCCCTTCCAATCAAGCTGCTGGCCACGCTGCTGGGGACGCAGCCCTTATGTTCTGTTGTTTAGCAAGGCATGTGCCTATTTTTCCTGTATACTCAAGCTTTCTGTGGTGAAATAAGCCCAAGTCCAGAGGCTGTTTTCTAATGTAAAGAAAACCTAAAGAGAAATGGTTTGGCTTTTTTTTTTTTTTTTTTTTAAC
>Ga0065711_1051245_pt1 | contig 10459 bp, 4 predicted proteins | sample Hoacrofraction12_FD_59098 | JGI IMG/M metagenome (GOLD analysis project Ga0065711, IMG submission 59098) | Hoatzin crop microbial communities from Cojedes, Venezuela - Epithelial fraction 12 v2 (version 2) | ecosystem: Host-associated > Birds > Digestive system > Esophagus > Crop | place...
TGTTGAACCTCATGAGGTTCACACAGGCCCACCTCTCCAGCTTGTCCAGGTCCCTCTGGATGGCTTCCCGTCCTTCTGGTGTCTCAACCGTACCACTCAGCTTGGTGTCATCTGCAAACTTGCTGAGGGTGCACTCGATGTTGCTGTCCATGTCATTGAAAAATATATTGAACAGCACCGGTCCCAGTACGGACCCCTGAGGGACTCCACTCGTCACTGGTCTCCATCCGGACATAGAGCCATTGACCACTACCCTTTGGCTGTGACCATCCAACCAATTCCTTATCCACCGAACGGGCCACCCATCAAATCCATGGCTCTCTAATTTAGAGAGAAGGATGTTGTGGGGGACCGTGTCAAAGGCTTTACAAAAATCCAGATAGATGACGTCCAGATAGATGAAGTCCAGATGACGTTTAGTTTGTTGTTGTTTTCCATTTGGTTGGAACAAGCCTTAGAGGGGTGGGAAGAAACCATCTAGGTCTATGATTTCATGTTTCAGAAGAAGACATGATATTTCAGGATGAGCAGTATGATCAGCGGTGACTCAGTCAAAATGTGTCATGCAGTGTTTGTACTCAGTGTCTCAGAACTTTCCCAGCCAGATGTCCACACTCTACATATCCAAAGGAGGTTTTAGGGGCTTTCAGCTAAGTTCACGAAAGTTGAACCGCAACAGATGTTTTGATTGTTTAGCCCGTTATTTTTGCAGGCAGCAAGATTTAAGCAATAAATACAGAAAATCCATCACTATGCTTACTGAAATCAATAGGAAAATTCCCATCTGAGAACGTGATTTATCCTGTATTGGATTTTGTGGGTGCATAGTGATGTATGAAGCAGAAAAGCATGCAGCCCTTTTCTCCTTCTCCACTGCTTCTACTACAGTAACAGGGCTAGTCAGACATGAGTCAGCAACGTGTGCTTTTCCAAGGAGAGAGAGGAAAACTCACAAAAGGGAAAAAAATTTTCATCTCTGCTGTGGTGAAGAGAACAACTTTGTCATGAGCTGTTTTGCTTGTTTATATTAATATAGAGTGACTTAAAGTGCATGTCATTGAAACGTTCATCACCTGGTGAGGGAATCCATTAGTTTAGCCTTCTGTACAGGCATCGGAGAAGTAGTCATAAAATGCACTGAAGTCCTTCTCTGGTATTTCCCTGTCAGTGCAGAGCATGTACAATCACCAAGGGGCTTGTTACTAGATTCAGACAGATAATGCAAGTAGATAGGGTGTATTGATTAAGAGAATACATGCAACGTTTGCTGCTGACCTTTGAAAGCAATAGCTTTCTTGAATCCTCAGCCACAACGCAGATATTAAGATGATAACCAGCACTGGAGATCTACGGGTTGGTTGTTCTTCCAGAAGGGACTGGCATTTTCTTTGTGCATGGATCCATTCACTTTCATTTGGCCTCTTTGAGACTGGGCTTGATGAGGTCCACATAGAAATTGAACATGAAGTACATTTGGAACTTCAGAAGAGCATTGCTGTCTGCTTAATAGTATGGCTTGTTAGGGGAATTGTATTTTTAAGAGACTCCTGAAAGAGCCTGCTAGTATTGTTTTATTGTCCAGAAACTCATACACAATAGCACTTAGCAGCTGGAGCTCTTATTGTTAATGAGACACATCTGTCAAACTCCTTGACTTTGGGCGGTTGCAGACTGCAACACTTATCAGCCACTCTGTCAGACTTGTGTTGGTTCCCAAAGAGTTCCTAGGTATATAGTGGAGATTCTGATCTTGGTTTGTTTGCCTTTAAAACCTAAGAAAACTGACAGCTTTCTCTGTATTCCCTTGTTGTACTTGATATCAGGTAGGAGACCCAAATCCTGCAAAGTTTGGACATAAGCAGAAATGATCTTCAGCTCCACAACATGGCCTCCTTTTTATTCTGAAAGGCCAGAATTTGCTGACCTGCAGTGCCTGTTGCAGATCCAGCTGTTCAGTGCTTTTTGGACAAGAACATGGGAGATGAGTTTTGATCAGTTTTTGTGGGATTGTCTATCTCATTTTGCAATGGCACATTGAAATGAAGCTTAACGAATCAGATCTTTCCAGAGTCTTGTTGTCCAAGTCAGAGTATCATCTCTGAAGGAAAGAAAATGTTCCAGCAGTGATTATGTAGAAACAAGCTGAGCCCAGGCATTGAAGATACCATTCTATATTTCAGGGAGGAACTTTAGATACTTAGGTCAAATATCACAGTAGCTGAGCTTCAGTTTCCCTTCAGGTAGATCATCTATATTCTTGCTGCTAAAGTGAAAGATACTCTTCGGTGCCAGCGAATTTGAATTGTTTATGTAAATCATTAACTAGAACCATTTATTCTGACCACAGCTACATGGTCTAAAGCTGATATCTGGAATCTGTTAATCATTATTCATCAGCTACTTGCTGCATATCAGAAGATGATTCCAAGTGCTTCTGCCAGCTTTTCCGAGGTCAGTACCTCTGGCTTTCTTGGCATAACTAAGCTGTGTCCAGCTTCTGTTAGAGGGTCTGAAATGCCTGGTCAGGTCTTTTTCGTAACTTGTCTCGTGCTATCTGAAGGGATATCCTAAATTCTGCGGGTCAGATCCATGAAAGAATGGTGAAACGGTTAAGAATGTGATCTCAGAGCTGTGGTTTTTCTTGAATAAATTCTGTCAGCACTGAAGCCCCACAGAGGCCTCCCTGTATGGCTCTGCAGGTGCCCAAGCAGTGTCTCTGCTCGGGTCCTTTCACTTGGCCCATTCCTGTTAGAGCTAAGCAGCTTAGTTCATAGCTCAGCCAAGGTTTTAAGGGCCAGAAACTGGCATTCCTTTGCCTCAGAGAGCTTGATCCAGCAGGGACTTCAGACACTGAACAGATTCTCACATAGTGTGGCTTGCAGTGGATACATGACAGCCAGTGAAAGCTTCAGAAGTACCTCAAGAAGGAAATGACAGTGCCCCCAGTTGCTTCGTGGCTACTGATTTTAATTATTCCTATGATGTTTTGCTCTGGTGCAGAAGATAATTCGGATCATTGGACACATTACAATATTTTCCCCTTGAAGGGCTGTAGTCCAGTGCTTGTATTTTTAGATGTGGTTTTTTTTTTTCCCCGGTCATACACAGGTCGGTACTGGCCTTTCATCTGCTACCCTCCTGATTACATATTGTCCCAATGTCCCTCCTTTTCATACCTTGCTCTCCCCCCCACAGTTGTGCTGTGTCCTTGGCTGCTACTCATGAAAGTCCTTATCTGACCAACCGCCTTTCTCTCCTTGGTCCTCATTTCATTCTTTCTGCCACTGAGCAGCCTTCCCCACTCTGGATCGTTTCTAACCCTGGTTTTTGCAGCCTCGTCCCTCTTCAGCTGATCTGGTTTCCTTCTCAGCCCAGTGCTTCAAGCCCTTTGCCATTCCCTTTAAATTTTTTCAATGGCTCCTCTTCCTCAGTCTCAGTTTTCTGATCTCAAACTCTGCTGCTGTTTCCCACCACATCAGTTCTGACTTGTTTCTCTTATGCCTCAGCTGAGCCTTTTTATCCTCTTATGTGCACTGGAAGCAGAAAAGAAATTCCCTGATTTTAGTTTGGATCTAAAGTGCTGTGTTAGCCAACAATAGCAAAGAGTAGTCTGTCAGTCCATGGAAATGCGGACAGCCTACATCCTTCAGCTGCTGGCTCAGTGTAGAACAAATATTTGAAGAATTTAGGTACCAACCCTGAGCAAACCATTACTGAGTATTTGCAGATTTCAAATTTTCCAAAGTTTTCATGTTGTCCAAATTAAATCATATTACTGGCAAGAGGTAATAAAAAAGCACATCCCTAATACAAGCATTAGCTGCCTATTAGTTTTCATCCATCTGTTCCAAAGTATGGTGGGTGCCACAGCTAACTTTCTGAATACTAGCACTGAAAAAAATCATTCTTTGCATCTTGTTCTTGATAATGACTACATCAGTTTTTCCAAAACTTTCAAAAAAATGCCACTGAGCCAACCAGCTACCATGGAATATTCTAGCCCAGAGTGATGGGTTAATATTTAAGCAATTGAAAATAAGATCTTATAATGGAAAATGCTGAAAAAATGCTGAAAAAACTTTATATTTTATCTCCAATTGTATGAGGAATAAATTATTTGTAGTCACTTTTTTTTTCTTTATTGCATTCTTCTCTTTTTTGAGGCATAGCATGTAAATAGGTACAATTATAAACAGTACAGCAGCAGGAAAATAAGTGTGATTGCTTGTTGTATCAAAATGTTAGATGAGAGATTCCACTTGCCTTGAAGAAAAGGACAGGTTACAAAAAATAGCTCAGAGAAAAAAACAATATTTTTTGTCATAATTACAATGCTTAGTATGTTCAGTCTTCTGGAAAGGTTGATGACTGCACAGAATGGGCTGTACAGACAGTCTTGACATCCCTTGAAGCAATCATTGATCGGACACTGTAAAGCCTCAAACAGAGGTACGTTGGTCCTGAGCGAATGACAGAAAATTAGAACAGATTAAGAATATTTACTTCGGCAAGGAAGAACCAAAGTTTCTGGAGCAAAATGGTTTTTGACACAGTCGTAGTAGTAATCATGTAACAGTAGAAAGTATTCCAACTAGAAATGGGATTTGTACAAATCACTGATTTCTTTGTTGCCTTTTGCTTCAGCTGGTATTCAATTTTATTACTGTAACTATTCTTTAATTTTGAACTAACTGTAGACGCAAAGAGCAAACAGATTACAAGTTTATATTTGCAAATGCAAGAAAAAGTCTACACTATTGGGGAAAATAAAAATATTTAGTCAAATATAACTTTTGATGTAAAAGTTCTGATCTCAGATTAAAAACCAAAATCTTGTAGATTACAGATTTTATTTCAACACTCGTGGTTTAGCAGTGTTCTATAGAGATACAGTGTTTCTTAATGTTTTTCTCTGGGAAAATAGTTTTCTCTGGACCCCACCTTTAGGTTTGCACAGTCCTTTTGCTGAAGAAGTCAAGGAAAATAGATTGCATTGAAAATATGCACCACTCGGTTTTAGTGGGAACTGAAGTTTCAACGTGCTGCAGAGTATTCTTACAGCTGTCCAGAGTGGAAATCGCATATATGTGACCGTTTTCATCTGATGCCTGGGGGAAATTCTGAGTTTGGGCCACAGTAGTCAGGCTGGATTATCTGGAAGTTGAGGGAAAAGATTTTTAATAGATGGACAGAAAAAAAACTGGTTGAAGGCTACTGCTGTTGAAGAACATATTTAGCCAAGAATAAGCCAAAGGCTGAACTGAAAGATTTAACTGGTTGATTATTAGTTAATTAATTAAATTGTATAAGGTTCACTACTCCTGAAGAAACAAAATGAAACTGCTCTAATTTTAACCTGAAGTCTTTGTCATTAACTACAAATCCTATTTCTCAGTAATGCAAAGCAAATACAAACAGTATTCTTCCATTACAGAGATGTGTTGGTAGTTCTGAGAAATTCAGTATATCTTCAGTATATTCCCATGTTTAAAAACTCCCATTTTTTGAGCTGAAGGACATTCTTGAAGACTTGTCTTTTTCTTCTGAATGTTTTTTCTGCAATCCTTTCTGCACCGCTGTGACATTTTTAAGCTGCAGATCTCCAGTCTTGTTTTCCAAGGGAAGCTATTTCCATGGCCCGAGCGAGTGAACTGTGCAAAACAGGCCGCAGAACAGGAAAAGGAGAATGAACGTTTGAAGGAAAACAACCACAGCTATGAACAACAATAGCAATGAATGAACCGGGGGAGTCTGAGGTTTTGCGACTCTCTCAAACTAGCCTTTAGAAAGCAAAAGTAGATTCCGGTCACAAACATGTTTACTCGCTGGGACAGCTTTGTGATGCGTATTTTCCTTGAGGTCCCAGGCAGGCAATGTCTGCCAAGGGGTGTATGACAGTGTAAGCAATGGCTTAGAATTCAGATTACAATGAAGGATGCCCACAGTAAGATTTTGCTAAGGAAACTAATCGCATTCTCCAGAAGCAGATCTAGTGGCCTTGATTCATGTGAGTTAAAATCCTTCTGATGTCGACAGGATTGTTTGCTGGAGTGGAGAAGGCTCTAAAGAAAAATGAGCCATTGATCCAAACCCTGTATACAGTCTACAGCTTTAGGTAAAGCTGATTATTTGCCCTCACTGCATGTTCTGGCATTTATAGTAGTTGACCACTGGCCCTGAGAATGTAGTCACAGGAGTATCTTCTTGACTTGTGTCTCTCCTTCACTCATGTCATACCATAGTCACAAATGATTCAGGGACCAACTTACAGGAGTCTGTCTCTTCAGCTGAATAACCACGAGCTCCAGCATCTCTCTGATGATTTGCTCTGAGTTTGCAGAGACAGATCCACGATTGTATATAGGATCATATCTGCTTCTCTAAAAACTGTCTGTTGTAACTCCTAGAAAGTGGAGAGAAGAGTATTTAGGAGTATTTAAACTGTTTTCATCTCCAGAATAGGACCACCATATTCAGTTTCTTAGCAGTTTGTCTAGTCCAGCTGGAATGGATTCAGGTGACACAGATTTCAACATTTTCCTTGGAAACTGGTAAGAAATTCTGCTATCAGGATTTTCATAATATTACACTTAAATGTTGTTTTGGTTATGTCTGCATTTCTTTTCCCTGTTTGCAGCTATGGCTAGCTGAAACTTGGCATCTGTAGGAATTCCTTTTTGAGGCAGAACAACAAGGGGGGAGAGGGCATGTGCAGGGAGCGAATGGTGAGGAAATCCCTTCTGAAGTTTGTGAACGTGACTCCTTTGGGTCTATGGGAAAAAGGAGTGATGGTGAGCAGGAGGAGTGTATTTTGAATGCTGGTCTGTCTACTTCCTCTCTCCATGCAGGCTGGTGTCATCTCACTTTGTGAGATTAAAAGAAAAGCAGAAAATTGTTGCAAAAAGGGTACCTGTTGCTTTTAGCCCATTCCATCTCACCTAGATTCCATAGACTGCTTTCAGCATCCTACTATAAACATCAAAGTCCACCAGGGAGAAAACAGCAGGAGCAAACAACATGGTAGATTATTAAGAATGAAAGCAGATAATCGTCCTTATGATATAACTGGAATGACAGCAGAAATTGTGACATTTCTGATACAGTTGCATTTGTGGATATCTAACTGTGGATATCACATTTGATTTCCATCACATTAGTATCAAAACACTAATCAAATGAAAGCAAGCAAAAGTCAAGGTGTTAGAAGATGGAAAAGCAAAGAGTCTGAGGGGACACTGAAAACAACGGAAGGTGTTTGCTTCGCAAAGGAGGTGGTAGTTATATTGTAAGCAAAGGATTGTTCCGGAAAATAAAAGAGCTTGGTAGTCTCTGTTCTCTCAAAAATGTAAGAACAGGCTTCCTTTCAAAGATATTGAAAGGCAATAAATCTAAAAGTGCAGAAGGAGATGATCTTTTCCACTGCACATAATTACATTTTAGAACACACGACTACAAAATGCTGCTGCATCAACGTACTCAGTAAAAGTCCAAAAGGATTATTATTTTTTGTTATGAATACTAAGGATCCCATCCTGTTACATTTACTAGAATAAAACTGTGTTGAGCCCACAATTTGTGTTTAAATTTTAGAAAATGCTGCTGGAGCCAAGAGAAGATAACTTCTCTCCAATGATTTTTTTCTTCCTGGGCTTTTTTTTTTTTTTTCCACTGAAGACTATGTTCTGTGGGTAATTTTTATTATGATTTGAAAGAATGACTACTTTTGAGTAATGAGAATGCTGTATTGCCTGAGATGGAAAGACTATTGCTGTGCATGCATCCTGAAATAAGGAGTTCTCTTTTTATATTGCTTCATCATTTTTTCCTCTCTTTTGGACACTTTCTTCATTGGACACTTACCTCTTTAGATTTGGGTTCGATTACAAACATTTGCACTGCTTCAAAAGAGCTGTTAACTTTATGATCTCTTTGGTTCCACTTTTTCCTAAAGCCCATGGTTTTCTAGCATTTGAATACTCCAGTCTAGGTCTGCATCTGTTCTTTGTTATTGGTGTTGTCATTCATTCATTTTGTATTAGCAGCAGTGACTCCAGAAGAGATCAGGCCTTTGCTGTGTTAGGTGCAATATAGTCAATCAGTACGATTTTTAATGTATTTATTAAGTTACATAGAAGGAAAAATTGTCAATTTAATTTATAAATTATAAATTTTACCTTCTCTAAAAAATATTAGAGATCTGCTTGTCATTTTCTTTGTCTTTGAAAATCGCTCTTTGATTTTCTGAAGCTTCTATGGAGTGTTTGGCCTTTTGGTCACAGTTTTTGTTCCATCCAGACTGGGTCTGAGCCCCACTGATGAGACAGGAGTGTTGTAACGCTAGCATCAGCATTGGAAAGTATGATTGTGTTGCTTCTGATAACTGAGTTGGCTTGTTCGGAAGAAGCAGGAATCTCTTTATCTGGTGGTACATTATGCTATGTAAGAATAATCTTTATACTGGTATAACAGGGATTTCATTCTATGAAATTATAAATAGGTCATTATTATTAACTGTGTTCAGTAATGAGGAATTGTTGTGATATGCCCATTTTAGGCACACATTGGCCTTCTATCATCACGTCATGTGAGACGCTTGTAACCATGTGGCTGTGGAGCCCCAGCTTGGCTTGCTGCCTACCCGGCCTCAAGAAGCCTCAGCTTCTGCTTTTCTTTATTTACAAGGTACACTCAGTTTTCAAAGGTGCTCAGCTCCGTGAAATGTCAGGCTGGTTTCACACCACAGTCGGGCTAGCCTTTCACACACAAGGTCTTGAAGGCAATGGTCTCTAACGTGGCCAGAAGAATCCACATATGTAGTCCACTGAGGTCTGCAGAGGTCATTCGGGATCTGATCTCTATATAGGGAGTGACAGAGGTTTTTATAAACTTCAGAAGAAAGGATGAAGGTTTCCACAAAAGCCCAGAAGCCACTTTCACTGTAAACTAACAAAAAGTATATTATATAGCTGACATTTTAATGAGCTTACTATTTTGGACACAAGGATGAAAATGATGCAGATCTTCCATTTTCCCTTTTTTTCTAGCCTTGCACTGGTTACAGTGTGGTAACCAGCAGACCAGAGCCTTTTCTGTGTAAAGTGGTGAACATTCAAAGACCTACCACATGAAGTCCCAGTCCTGCAATCAGACACGTGGGGAGAGCTTCTCGTGTGTCCAGAGGCCCACTGCAGCCAACAAAAACATCAAAGATCACTTTTGAAGGTACCAGCACAGAAACTGAGGCATATTTACTTTGATATTTTCTTTCTATCAAAAATGCAGACATATTTCATATTTCTTTTTTCATTCATCTCTCTAATTGTTAGTATTGTTAATTAGGTAAAATGTACAAAAGCTTCTAAAATATTACATAAGAGAAGAGATATAAAAATGTATTTTAATTCCTAATATAGAGAATTATAATTATGTGATTCTATGATTTTTTTTCCTTCCCTGATGTTTTCCAGAATGTGCTATAAAAATAAAAACTTACCACTGTCTCCTGGCATGTGGTAACATGGTACTGGCTTGCTTTATTTTTCTTTTCCGGCCAATTCAAAGTCACTATTTTGAAAAATCAAAGTCTTTTTATTTATCTTCCTCTGGATCACTTTGTCCGGACTAAGTGTCCAATATCAACAAAGAAGAGACGTAGTAACTTAGCGTGTCCCTTTGTTCCCTCTGTGAAAAACGGCAGCGCTATACATCTTCGCTCCCTCTGGCTGCATGACTGTCAGGCATCAGCACACCAGTGTTTCTGGAGTAACTTTCTCGAGCGCGGTTCGTATTTATACAGACTAATTTATGTGTAACAGAGGACTCTTATAGTAAAGGAAACAGGGCTCCTGAATAAACCAGCGTCTCCTCTCCTGTGGAAAGCTGGAAATAGGAGTTAGCAGAGGCCTTTTTTATCAGCGGTAGCTAATAGAAAACAATATAAAACTATATCTAACTGCTTGTTTTTATTGATATCTTTCTGCTGGCAAGGTGTGGAAAATTGTGTTGTTTCAGAACTATGCCATTTTGGGCACTGAAAAAATGTACAAATGTATATTATGATAAATCACTTTACAAAAGGAAGGTAAAATAGTGCTATGACCAGTCAGTGATATATGAGATGGTATAAATATCATACCTTGCAATTTACATTACAGTAAACAGTTACATACTGTGAAAGGCTAGCCCTGGAAAGAGTCCAGCGGAGGGCTACGAGGATGCTGAGGGGACTGGAGCATCTCTCCTATGAGGAAAGGCTGAGGGACCTGGGCTTGTTTAGCCTGAAGAAGAGAAGGCTACGAGGGGACCTAATAAATGCTTGTAAATGTTTATAAATATCTCAAGGGTGGATGTCAGGAGGATGGGGCCAAACTCTTTTCAGTGGTGCCCAGTGACAGGACAAGGGGCAACGGGCACAAACTGAGGCACAGGAAGTTCCGTCTGAACATGAGGAAGAACTTCT
>Ga0065711_1051246_pt1 | contig 10459 bp, 9 predicted proteins | sample Hoacrofraction12_FD_59098 | JGI IMG/M metagenome (GOLD analysis project Ga0065711, IMG submission 59098) | Hoatzin crop microbial communities from Cojedes, Venezuela - Epithelial fraction 12 v2 (version 2) | ecosystem: Host-associated > Birds > Digestive system > Esophagus > Crop | place...
ACCTGGAGTCTGTGGCAGAAAGCACCAGGGGAGACTCGAGGTCGACCCCTGGGGTTTTGGAGCCGGGGATACAAAGGATCTGAGGCCCGCTATACTCCCACTGAAAAAGAGATTCTGGCAGCATATGAAGGCATTCGAGCTGCTTCAGAAGTGGTCGGCACTGAAGCACAGCTCCTCCTAGCACCACAATTGCCGGTCCTGGGCTGGATCTTCAAAGAGAGGGTCCCCTCTACACATCATGCCATCGATGCTACGTGGAGTAAGTGGGTCACGCTGATCACCCAGCGCGCCCGAATGGGAAACCCCAGTCGCCCAGGAATTCTGGAGATAATCATGGACTGGCCAGAAGTCAAAGATTCTTGAGTATTACCAGTGGAGGAGGTGACGTGCTGAAGAGGCCCCACTGTATAACCAGCTGCCAGAAGAAAAGAAACAGTATGCCCTGTTCACGGATGGGTCCTGTCGCATTGTGGGGAAGCAGAGGAGGTGGAAGGCTGCTGTATGGAGCCCTACACGACAAGTCGCAGAAACTGCCGAGGGAGAAGGTGAGTCGAGCCAGTTTGCAGAGGTAAAAGCCATTCAGCTGGCTTTAGACATTGCCAGTCGAGAGAAGTGGCCAGTGTTCTATCTTTACACCGACTCCTGGATGGTGGCCAATGCCTTCTGGGGGTGGCTGCACCAAGGGAAGAAGAACAACTGGCAGATCAGAGGCAGACCTATCTGGGCTGCCCCTTTGTGGCAAGATATTGCTGCCTGTCTGGAGCAGTCGGTTGTAGAAGTCCGTCACGTGGATGCCCACGTCCCTAAGAGTCAGGCCACTGAGGAACATCAAAACAACCAGCAAGTGGATCAGGTTGCAAAGATTGAAGTGGCTCAGGTGGATCTGGACAGATGGGCTCGTGACCAAGGGCTGGACTTTACCATGGACATCATCGCACAGGTTATCCATGAATGTGTAACATGAGCTGCAATCAAGCAAGCCAAGTGGGTAAAGCCTCAGTGGTATGGAGGACGATAGCTAAAATATAAATATGGGGAGGCTTGGCAGATTGACTACATCACACTGCCACAAACCCGCCAAGGCAAGAGCTGTGTGCTCACAATGGTGGAGGCCACCGCCGGATGGCTGGAAACCTACACTGTGCCCCATGCCACCGCCCGGAATACCATCCTGGGCCTGGAAAAAAAAGTCCTGTGGCAACATGGCACTCCCAAAAGAACTGAATAGGACATCGGGACTCACTTTCGTAACAGCCTCATAGACACCTGGGCCAAAGCACATGGTATCGAGTGGGTGTATCACATCCCCTACCATGCACCAGGCTCAGGAAAGATTGAACGGTACAATGGGCTGCTAGAAACCACTTTGAGAGCAATGGGGGCTGGGACTTTCAAAAACTGGGATACTCAATTAACAAAGGCCACCTGGTTGGTGAACACCAGGGGATCCACCAACCGGGCTTGTCCTGCCCATTCAAAACCTCAGCGCCCTGTAGAAGGGGATAAAGTCCCTGTAGTGCACACGCGGAACATGTTAGCGAAGACAGTCTGGGTTAGTCCTGCCTCGGGCAAAGCTAAACCCGTCCGCGGGATTGCTTTTGCTCAAGGACCTGGGTGTACCTGGTGGGTAATGCGGAAGGATGGGGAATTCCGATGTGTACCTCATGGGGATTTGATTTTTGGTGAGAACAGTCCATAAATAAAGTTAATTGTTAAATAACCCTGTCACTGTCTGTTATCACTGTTATAATTATTGTATGTGATACCAGTAGTATCATAGTAAGAATAATCCAAAGAAAGTTGGACTTTTTGATGAAACCTAGCACAGCACAGCGAAGATGGGACTGGACCTGTTTTTTCAACAACTGGCACCCAGCAACTTCATCAAGATCGACATTTCCATCCTGCAGACTGTGGGCATGGGCCGCACCAGATACATCAGCCGTGAGCTCCGGATGCAGCAAGCGACCGCCCATCACCACACATCACCTCTCCTGCCATGGAAGACCATTACGACAGATGGAGCCCGAAGTCATAGATTAAATGAACTCAACGGACACTTTAGAGTGATGATCCATAGAGTGAGGGAATGATATCTGGAGACAGGAGAAGTGGTGGTGATCAACTGGAAAATGGGGGTCCTGGGTATGACGTAGATGGTATGGTATAAGGGGTGCATAATGTCCTGGGTTTGGCCAGGACAGGGTTAATTTTCACTAGAATTCAGGAAGGGACACAGCCGGGGGGGCTGACCCCACCTGGCCAAGTAGAGCAGGGTATTCCATACCATGTGCCGTCATGCCGGGTTCTGGCTGGGGGGGGAGCTGGGCGGCAGGAACTCAGTGGTAGCTCGGGAGTGCGCAGCGGCGGCGGCCGGTGAGAGTTGCTCTCTGCTTTCTGTGTTTGTGTTGTGAATTCTCCTTATCGGTATCGTTGTTACTGCTCCCTTTGTTTGCTGTTCTGTTAAACTGCCCTTATCTCGACCCACCAGTTTCTGCCTATTTCTTTCCATTCTCCTCCGCACCCTGGTGGGGGTAGGGGCGGACGCGTGGCGGTTCTGTTGCCGGCCACAGTTAAACTATAACAATGTTTCATTCTTTATGTCAGTATACACCAGATGCATATTATTAAGCGTATTATCAAGAGAAACATCTTTTAGTGAACATCAAGACAAAGATCCCCTTAGCTAACATCAGGGACATCTTTGATATTACGATCCTTTGGAAGGGACTTTGGCTATACTGTGATCAGCTCAAGTTTAATTTCAATATCCCTCATATCAGAGTGCCTGAGCTAAATGTCTTTGTCCTCCCACAGATACTAAATTTCTTCTTTCTACTTTTTAATCTTTTTTGTCCTAAGTGAGTTTCATGATTTGGTAAAATTGATCTTGGTTTATAAGACAGCAGAAGTAGAAATATATGACACCGCACAGTATCAGTTATCCAGTACTGTTAGAAAAAGTAATAAATACAGCTTAAATGCTAACCTGATCAAAAGAAATTTAAGTGGCTCATAAAGCTCTTGAACAGTGGAATGTTGTTTATAGCAAAACTTTCCATATGCCCTTCTCATATATAATACCTTTTTCTTTCCATGAAAGTCTTTTGAGATTTAAAATGGTTTTACTAAAAAGAGATTTACTGCAGTTCCTTTTTAAATAGCACTCTGTAGGATGGTGTATTTATGCAGTAACTTGGTACTCCTGTTAATTTATTATCTGGAATTACCTCAAATAATATACCTCACCTTCCAAGAGCATAACAGTAATATAACAGTGATTTCTTCCCTCCCCCTTCTGAATTCTACACTGCAAGGCATTAAATCTGCTAAGGAGGCAGTGGAATGATTTGTAGAAAGTGTTCAGAGGAGGAGGATTATATTGTCAAGTTCGTGAATGTAACTGCGATGGAAATCTTTTCTAAAGTGAGACTTCTATTTTTCTCTGTTTCTTAATGGGGCAAGACAAAGCCTTTTAATTTCACTCTCAAATCTAAAATACCACTACATGAAACAGCAGCAGTTGCTTTTAACTAATTTATATAATATTATATACCCAATTTCTGAATGTTCATTAATGAAATCTATTTAAATCTATTTAAAAGAGATAGGAGAATTCAAGAAGTGACCTGAAAAATGTGTACACATTCATCTGAGAATCAGAGGTCATACTGGGACTGAACTATAATGAACTTAAATTATGTTGAAACTATGGTAATACACACAATAAATCCCTAGTTTCATTTCAACAGACCAGACTCACTGTCCACTTTTTTTTCACTTTGTAACGTTGTTCACAGAAATGAAAAATGGGTGCAGGAAATTCAGAAGGCTACTGGTTTGTTCCCATCGTGATGGCAATTTCTGTGCATAAATGACTTCCCAGAAATCCGTGATAACCAACAGTCAAGCAGCTGAGACCACTGGAGTGGCAAGCAAAACAGAACTAGGTGTCAGCTGCTGCAATCCTACGTGTCCTGCTCCAACAACAGTGCACTGACTTTTTTACTGTGTGAGTAGCAAAGACACAATGGAAACAAATACCTACTGATCCAAACTCATCATTAACAAAATGTTTAAGCCAATAGTTACCTCAGGCATTAGGTTTTTTTAAGTAGCTCAATTAAAATACTTAAATTTCTTCTAAGATTCAAAACGTGTTTAGAACTGTATATAGCTGCTAATAGAATCATTGTTCATGGTACAATATACATTCCTTTCATAAAATGCTAAAAAATAAAAAATGCCATTAATTGCAAATATTTCAAAGAAACTGAATTTACATGCTGAAATGCTGAAAATGTTTCTAGGCATGAAAACTGTTTATTTCAAAGAAAATTAACAGCTGGAAATCAGTTACAGCTGTTATAAGAACCAGATAATTTTGTTTATTACTCAGCAGTTACAAAATGTCTTTCTACTGGTAAGACTGAAAAGGTTAAATTTCTTTTTAGTGGAATGTTTCTTTGCAAAAAAATTCCTCTCCATATAAGGTTATTAGTTCTTTGTTGATTTGATCCTACATCATATATAAAACATGAATAAAATTGTTTTTTGTAAACTGATTTTTTTTTCCAAATATTTCACATGATGAAGTTAATCTAAAATATATCTCTGTTAAAATTTACTGAGCTTGAATGTATTTCACATCAATAGATTCAATGTACTTATCTAGCCTGAAATGCATTCTAGTGTCAGCACTACTGTTATGGAGACATAATTTCATACCAAAGAGGTTTTGAGCTCTTCACAGAAGCTGATAATTTTCTTTCTTGGTGAAAGTAAAAGTAAAGTGCAAGTAAAAGACCAAATTAATAGCTTGAGAATAAATCAAATTCTCAGCCAGCCCCGAGCGTCGCATACACTTTGTGAGACAAAATACTTTTCTTCTGGAACTTATTTATGTATTTGACATATAAAAGACATCGTACACAGGCACAATTATTCTCAATGCTAATCAAATTTTAACCTTTGTTTAATTGTTTCCAAAATGTAATTTCTGGAATCACTCATACCTATTATGTTCTTCCTTTCAAGATTTTATATCTTAGACTGTATAGGACTAGTAGCCTAAATCTTCTACAGAAAATGCTGAAGAAATTCATGGAGTTTTCTATGACTCGAGTAAATGTGGTTGGCCCACAGTTCCAGCAAACATGCAAACAAAGAATCCCTACTAAAACAAATAGGGGTTTTTTTTCTTCTTTTTTCTCTGTCCTTGGCAACTGTAGGAAGGTAATAGATGGGTGAAAATGTCTTTTAAGTTTCATTTTTACTGGAAGTCTACATGGTAAAAATTGTTCTTCCTTTTTTGCCCCTTCCAACATCCTGATGAAATTCCATGACTATTTACATTGCAACTTAACTTAACTTATACTCATTTGCATCTCCTTTAAAGGATTTTGATACCAACAGAATAACTGCCACATTCCAATTTCAAGGTGAGAACATCTCGAATGCAATGAAATGATGCACAATAAATGTTCCCACACTGTGAAAACACATCCACAAAATTACAATATATAATTGCAACGAATCTTGTGATCTTTCTAAATGCTCTGTACTCTATATGGTAATAGAATATGTGTTGATGTAATGCTATATATACTGATATATAATAATGGCAACAGACCATTAGTGCAAGAACTAAAAAAACCTCACATTTCTTAAACATAAATCGCAATTCATCAGAGAGATTTCATTTCAAATTAAAGCCCAAAGCAAGTTTCACAGTAGTAAAACCAAAAATTTCAAAATATTTCAGAGGGAAAAAAAAAAAATTCTGGTAAGTCCTTTACAAAATAGGTCCTGTAAATAAGTCCACCCTGTATTAAGGGCTTACAGCCATAAGATATTCAAGTTACCTTTAAGAAACAAAAGACATTAGCGAGAGCTAAATTCTGTCCCACAACACTGATAAATCAGCTCTGCAGTCTGAAACAACATATAGCTACAAAAGCAATGATATGTTTTTTTCAAGAAGACTACTTCATATTACTAAGTACAGCTTCCACTCCTCTTTCTCTGTACCTCAAACTATAATTTCTTCTATACTTGTGAACAGCACAAAGTAATTATCATTAACAGAAAAGACTAACCATCTGTTGAATGTGTTCTAAATATAAGCTTACAGGTGTCTCATGGTGACTTAAGGCTCTCTGGTATTCTAGACTAAGGTATCAGTGGACCTAATATATACTGACAAATATCTGAAGGGTGGGTGTCAGGAGGATGGGGCCTAGCTCTTTTCAGTAGTGCCCAGCGGCAGGACAAGGGGCAATGGGCACAAATTGAAGCACAGGAAGTTCCGTCTGATCATGAGGAAGAATTTCTTCCCTCTGAGGGTGACGGAGCACTGGAACAGGCAGCCCAGGGAGGTTGTGGAGTCTCCTTCTCTGGCGATATTCAAGACCCGCCTGGACAAGGTCCTCTACAGCCTGCTGTAGGTGACCCTGCTTCGGCAGGAGGGTTGGACTAGATGACCCACAGAGGTCCCTTCCCACCCCTACCACTCTGTGATTCTGTGATTACTTTCCCAGCTGAGAAATCGATTTATACGCTAAGCCATAAATCCCCTGTAACTCTTCTAATTATACACTATCAATAACACCAAAAGTGCATTATTTAATCTTATAAATAGCTTTTTGTGAGTGCACTCACAATTTCTATTTGCATTAATATTCCATCTGACTAATTTCTGAAAGTTTTGGCATTCTACTGGGGGTATGACCATTGTCCCTTTGGCTGTTTCAGCAAATCTAGCATGAATCATTTCATGTCATATCTCCATTGCTAGTCTGGAGTTTGAAATATGTGTAATGATAGGTGACGAGCAGGAAGCAAAGATGGTTGTTTTGTTTGTTTGTGTTTTGTGAGTTTGTATGTGAAGTAAAGAGATACCATATCAACAAATTATTCATAATGACACCAATTTACACAAGACTGGGCAAATACTTTCCATACTTTGAGCCAGGACTGCACAAAGGAAGGTCTGGAACAACATCTTGACCTTGTGAACGCTGACAAAATTGTTTTCATTGGTTTCAATGGTAGAAGACTATGCTTACACTTAGCAGCTTCAAAAAGGTGTATTCTTCCAGTCAGTTTCACTAGTGCAAATTTGATTAAGGAATTCCATGAATAAAATAAGTTCTAGGTGATTAATTCAGATGGCATACTCAGGAACAAGTGAATTCTGATAACAATTTACTTTAATTAATCAGTCTATGAAATCCAGTGGAATTTAACAAGTTCATTGAAATTAAAGAGTAGAAAGACAGGTTACAGAAGGATGTAATAAACAAGGAATAGTCTAAATCAATTTCCAATGCACCCATTCATTTCTACTTTTCCTAATACATAAATCTGTTACTATCTCCCCATGTAGTTCCACTAGAAAGTCAAATGAGAAATAAGGGTGTGAGAATATGAAACCAACAAATGTAGTTCCACTGACACCAGGAGGAAAAACTGTGGAAGAAGAGTATGGTTCTAAGTTTGACAGCAATAATTCCTTCTGTCAAACTGATATTTATGTCCAAGGTTGAACAGAGAGTTAAGTTATGTATGTGTTTCAAAACAGCTCTGAGAACAAGCATGACATAACTGACATTAGGTCAGATACTGGGAGAGGGTGAAATAATGTTTTGGGTTTTTTCAGTTTGAAAGTTGATTGCTGAAGTGATCTTATCATCAGTTTGGGCATGGCTGATACCTCTGCTTCACTCAACAGTAAATCCAAAATTCTTGAAAGAGAGAACATAGTGCTTAGGAAACGCCTAAACCAAAGAAAATATCTCTGGTTTATTTGACCTCATTGTAAGCAATAGCAGCTTCTTTTGTTACTTACCTTGAAGTCAAAACATGTTTGGAAAACAAATTTGAGCCTGACCCTGACTTCATTAAGTAATAAAACATAGACTGGATTCTGCTGTTGTGAAGAATTTTTTGTTACTGATTTCACTTGGATTAAGATTAGATAATGTAAATAAATATAATTTTCCTACATATGTTTCATGACTCATTGGAATTTCCCACTATCTGAATCACATATTATTCCATACTTTTATTATCTATTTGATTTAACACCTCTTGATTGTCTCATTTTTGGATTACGCAGTTTAACTGCAAGTGAACTGTGCTGTCAGTGGTGAGTCACCCAGGCTGTTTATATCAGAGCCAGTTCTAGTCTGGAATGTCAAGACCCACCATAGGTACATGTACAACACATACCCAGTACTACTGCTGACCTTTTCTTTTTCCTTACATCATCAGTGAATGTTTTTACAGCCTAGTTCACGTAAGTTTAATCTTGTCTGTATCTTTGCTTTAACTATGATACCCTGGACCACCAGTTTATCCTAGAAGGATTCAGTGTAATTTTTATTCATTGATAAACCTGTAATTTATAAATATTAGTTTTGTGCTGAACATCTACCACAGCTTTATTACAATGGACATTCAGTATAGAAATCTAACACTGTAAAATTGTATTAATTTAGTCTTCATATAATTACGTTGTACTGTTTCTCCATTTTCTTTCTGCTGTATTGACACATATAAAGCAGTTTTCAGTTTAAGTGTTTAATATGCAATTTTAAGTAGTTAAAATTTTAACTCTAAGTTAGCATGCTTTGTTTCATTCTTACCACTACTGAAACTATTTTTTGGCAGAAAAAACAATGTGTGAATGAAACTCCCTTTTCATGATTAAACTAGCAAATGTAGCCACTAATACAACCTTGACTGGACTTTCGCCGAAGTTAGTAACCTATATCCTGACTCCACCAATACAATTTCTCTCTACAGTGATATCAATTACTTATAGCAAGCAGAGTGAAATAAAATTTAAAAAAAATTACAGATGGAAATCTAGCAGTGATAATTTCACTTTCCATTACATATGGAAGGGTTTCCAGAGGAGTTCTACATTACTAGAAAAAGAAGATGCTACAGAATGTAATATTTTCAGAAGCAACAAGATGGAACAATGGCATTCCATCACAAGATTTACTCTTGGAGAAAAACATAATATTCTGAAGATATCCACTGTTAAAAGTTGCTGATGTTAGTGCAATACAAATTTTTCATCATGTCAAACAATGTTTTTCAAACTCTGCTAATGAATGCATACAAACAATGACAGGACCTGGAAGTAAGCAGTCTTTCCAAGGCAAGACTGTACCTTCTCCAGAACAATGGGACACTGGTCTAGGTGAGAAACTATTCTTTCTTCCACAAAGCAGGAAATAATTATTGGTGTATGTGTCCTCATGCAAGTCATGAAAAACACAGATTTTTACATTTAGCTCTAGTGTCCTCAATGACTTCAATTAAAGTAACAAACCAATAATTGTGTAGTATATGTTGGGGTTTTTTTGGCAATATTAATGGTCTCTTACTGCTCATGGCGCAGAGTCTAATGTCCATGTTATATATCCACCACACAGCAGAACAAACTGGAATTACCACAGTATTACTATACTAGCAACCATAAAATATTACGAGCAGAAAGGTGCCATACAAAGAAACTCAACCTCTATGGAAGTATTTAGATTTACATAATATCATGTTAATCAGTTTCAGAACAGGTCTTGAATTGTTGTTTATTGTTTATTGATAGCTACACTCCTTCAATAATATCTTATGTCTCAGAAAAATCATACAGTTCTATTCGTTTTGTTGAAAGTTTTTATCATGTCTAATTTTCAAATACATTAATTTCCAGTCAAAAATACTTGTTTATTTATAATTACACAAAATCATGTTGAAATCTGTACTTTTTTTCTCAAAAAGTGAAAAGGAGAAACCCTTTCCATCTAATTGAATACATGGGGCTAACTACCATGACACAAGATCATACAGCACTGGTTTCAAGTACTTTTAACTCAACAGTAGCAAGACAACCCCCTCGACACCCAAAAAAAATGAGAGGCAACACATGTAAATGGACAATCAACTACAAAGACAAGTACTGGAGTTACATGGGATATTTACATGATTGATGACAAGTACAATGTTGGATGATAAGTCTTGTAGGTGGTGGGCCAGTGTTTCTTTCTGTAGTGTATTTTCACCAACTCCAAAGTATTACTATTGTCTATATAGAAGAAAACAAAATAGAAAAAGAAGGACCTAGCAAAATTTACCCAGATTAAAAATTACATTTATATTTAAGATCAGAAGTATCTGAATATGTTAATGTTCATAGAAGGAAATGCATGTAGTATTTCAGTATCACCCTGCCAAGACTGTCAAAAGGCACACAATTCACATACACATAAATTAAAGAAAGGTAACAATTTTTCATCAGCTTCCTGTAAACACAGATACTTCAGTCCGCATTGTCAGGTTTTTCTAAACCATCGGGAGAATTAGAGAGAGAGAGAGGGAGAAAGGGATGGAGGCACAGAGAGGGAGAGGGAGAGGGAGAGGGAGAGGGAGAGGGAGAGGGAGAGGG
>Ga0065711_1051248_pt1 | contig 10459 bp, 4 predicted proteins | sample Hoacrofraction12_FD_59098 | JGI IMG/M metagenome (GOLD analysis project Ga0065711, IMG submission 59098) | Hoatzin crop microbial communities from Cojedes, Venezuela - Epithelial fraction 12 v2 (version 2) | ecosystem: Host-associated > Birds > Digestive system > Esophagus > Crop | place...
TTCAAGACCCACCTGGACAAGGTCCTGTGCAGCCTGCTGTAGGTGACCCTGCTTTGGCAGGAGGGTTGGACTAGATGACCCACAGAGGTCCCTTCCAACCCCTACTATTCTGTGATTCTGTGAAGAAGACAAGAAGAAAAGGAGCTGGTTGTGGAAGGTGGAAGAGGCAACACCACCAAACCTTTATAAATTAGCATGGTGGCTAGAGTGTTTGCAAAGCGTTTTGTCACCTTGGGTTGAGTCTTTATCAGCCTCAGGGAGATCAAATCCCCACATCTCATGGAAATGATGCAATTCTAGACCATTAGAGACAGAAGTGCTTCCTACACTTAGAGCTGAGAGAAGGCCACAGTGCAGCTGGAATGCAGGAGACCTGGAGCCACGAAAAACCAATGCATGGTAGGGTTGGTGCCTTGGAGTCATGCACACATTCCTCTGGGACAGCTCGGAAGACCTGAGGTCTAAATCCAACTGGGGCTGACGGTTGTTTGAACCCATGCTAAGGTCTAGGAGCTACTCTTTGGAAAATACAGTGTTTGTACCTCTCTACACACTGAAGTGGAGGTTTTGTAGCTTGTAGTACTGGATTTAGATGCCTATATCCAATATCCCATGTAAGGTCTCTGTATTTTTTATGGATTATCTTTTAAATAACAAGTCTTGGTGGGTGAGGGTAGCCTGACTGATTTTTTTTCAGTGTTTTTAATTTGCGATGTCTGAAGTACAGGTTTGTTATAAAAATAGTAAGTCTAATACTTGTTGTTAAAATCCTTCCTATGAGAATGTTGTAATGAAAGACTGGGCTTCTTTCCAGTACGTTCTAAATCTGAAATGGCTTTGTAGAAAATTAATTTCCATAAATTCTGCATATCCTCTAACAACTAGGAAACAAAGTAACAAGTAGAAACCACCAATTTCCATCATTTTTAAGACTGTAAATTAGAAATAAAGATAGGATGCATTTTAAATGAAAATGAAAATATAATTCAAACAAAATATCTTAAAAATCTCTTTGGAATAATAGAATTATTGCTTACTTTATATACCAGCTGGAAAGAATTACAGAGAAAGGGTTTTTTAAATTTTTTCTCTGCTTTGTTGTGTAGTGTCACACACTTGCAGGGGAAGCTTAAAACAAGCAAACAGAAGCATTAATAAGAAGCTAAAAGTTCTAATTATTTTTTAGAGATATTTGTTTGCTTTTTGTACTTCAAGAGGACACACAGCGTGAGAATCCCGATTTTGTATTCAGTGTGGAAAGTCCACTTACATCTGTGAGGAAATGTGTTAGATCATAAAGTTACATGTATAGTATATCAAAGATAGGAGTCCATTGTATGTCTCAGGTTCTGAAGTTTTAAATCTCAGAAGATAATTTCTTAAACAAAACAAAATTATCTTGAAGTGTTTCCAGTGCAGTTGTGGAAATATATTTACATAGACATTCAATTTGTTATTGGAAGCTTTTGTGTGCATTTTATTCAGGAAACCTAATTATTGCAAAGTCTGCTATAGTACTGCAAGTACTGGGATCAATTCTGCTAAGTCCAGTTCAGACATGTGCTCCTACTCCCAAATAATTTATTATTTAAGAACCATCAAAATCAGTAGAAAATTTTTCGCTGAAAAAATTCTCGCTCATGCATGGTTTTGAAAAAAGGACATGCATACTACCTTTATTCTGGTCATAGTCCTAAACCAGTACAGCTTCCATCACTCCTGTAGCTATCCAGGTGCTCTAGTTGTTATGCTTTGTAGTTACCGTCCTTTTGTCGGGTTTGTATTTGCTTACTGTGTAATTTGCTGAAAATCCCACCTTCTCATTTAAAATTTTGCGTTTAAGTGTAGTTTCTTCTATTGTTCAAATAACTTTGAAAATACAGACTGAATTTAATCAAATACCTGTTTGTCAGTAGACAACCTGAAATTTTAGTTGTGAAACATTTGAACATTAACACTTTCTACCTCACTGCAGTTGTTTTGTAGGAACAGTAAAATACATCAGATACACTCCACATACCAAATCCTTCAGTTTCTTCTCTGTCGTTAGCAACTGAGTCTTCATGGTAAATATATGCCATTATAAAATCAGGTTTGAGTTTCAGACTGAGGATACAGAGTGGGTAGAAGTTGAATTCGGTGTGGACACAATACGTTTGATGGAACGTCTACATGAAACATCCTGAGATGCTGAGAAAACAAAGGTTTACTTTGCCTGTTTTGTTTTCAATACTGCTAAGCATTATTTCAGCCAAATCAGTGTCTTTGACCCTTTTTCTATGATAAATTTTCTACATGTTTTGGGAAAACAGGCGCTTCACAGAGAGCGAGCCTCAAATGCCCTCATTGATGCACAGGTTACAAAAATATCTGTGTCCCATTACTTGGCTCAAGAGTCAGAGAGTGTACGAGCAAGCACCATGGCATACTGTGGGAGGACCATAGGAAGCCTTCCTCACAAGTTCAGCTGTTTATGGAGATATTTTAAAGTTAAAGACTTTAGTTCTTTAGATGAAGTTATAATAAAATGTGCAGTTTTCCAGGATAGAAACCCCCGAATCCAACTAGATGTTTCAAAAAAAGCTGTTCAGCATAAACTTTTGCCCGCCAAGGAAATGTTCTAAATGGCAAGAAAAAGTCATTGGTTAATGGCATGAAAGTTTTCAGCAGTTCCAAGTACTAGTGGGGCTGCAACCCTGGCATTTCAAGGGTATCCAAAAATGTGAACAGTCAGGAACACTGTTATTCAAGGTCCTCCACTTCCCAGAAAAAGGGGCAATATTGTAATGGCCTAGGTATTTCCTAGGCAGTTGAAAGATACCTGCGAAAGCATTGAGCAGTGGTGTTACCCTGCAGTTGGTAGGAGCGGGATTGCAAATCCGCCTGGTTGGATCAGGGAGATGAAACTTCCTTGGTGGCACAGGAGTTGCAGCATGCAGGAGGAACTGAAGGTTGGGAACACAGCGTAGGGGACGCGAGCACCTGCACAAAGACCATGACTTCTTGACAAACAGTGTTGTGTTTCCAGTGCCTTTGAGACTTCTGCAAATTGGGGATTCCTGCGTGGGTTGGCAGTGATTTCTGTGCTGTCCACATGTCCATAATCACAATAGAAGACACTGAAATATTTTAATTTCTCCCTCCTGAGCCTTTCTGACAGTTTGTCTTGCCTATGAAATAGTGATGCTTGATGGGCGGGGGGGGAGAAGCTGGCTTTCTTCCCCCCATCCTGATACAGAGTTATTGTAAAGCAGAAAACCAGTAGGCAGTGTGTTTGTCCATAGAGTTTATCCCTGTGCCATCTGCTGGTGGTGCAAAGTAAGTGAACGTTTCAGAGTCTGGTTTTCCTGCAGTGCTGAACAGATGCATCTCCAACTGAAGACAGTAAAAGCAACAGGTTTCTGAACATCTCTGATCATCTCTAAGCCAGGGCAAAGGCATTTAGCTTACTGAAGAGAATCAACTGTGTAGTTAGAACGTCTCTGCATTTTTGAGATGCCCATGCTTATCTCTCTGTGATTTTGTCACATAGAAAGGAGTTAGAGGTGGTCTTATAAGCGTTTATCTAATGGTATGTGTCTCCTTCTGGAATTATAACTTAGCTCTGAAATACAGAAAATACTGGAATATTTAGGTTATTTTCAACAACTGTGAATAAAACCCTTCTGATTCTCAGGTGTCTGCTAGGCTTTTGGTGTATATTTTTTTTTTATCATTAGGACAAACTTTTACCTGCTAAAATATTATCATCTAAGATTCAAGTCCCCCCAAAGCCTTGCATTGTTTAAACACACGAGCATTGTAACTTCCGGAAGTCAGGAGTTTCAGGGTGGGTATCCGGCTAGACACTGAATACTACTTAGGTGTAATTGTGTATGGTAGAGGAGTGGAATACTTAAACAAGAAGGAAGGCCATTGTTGACAAAGGTTTGCAGCCATTCCAGAGACAGTCATTCTAAATCTAATAAATTCCTGATGTATTTTTGGAATTTTAATGTTTTAAAAATAATTTAGCATCATTTGTCCCTATATATGTTTAAATCACAAATAGAGATTAGGAAGCATTGTACCATGAGGACAATTTACAAGCTGTTTGAAATTGATACAGATAAGCGGGAGTGTTGTCCTTTGGCTTTAAAGAAAACAGTATAAAGATAAAACAATTACAGGACAGGGTTGAAAAAAATCTACAGTAGCCTTTTTTTTTTTTCTTGTCCCTTTGCTACTGCTGGTCTGGCAACTTCCCAGCAAAGAGCAGTGAGAGCACTACTATTGCAGATGCTGCCTCTAATACTGTACAGCCGCGGAAGCCCGAGCTGTGTAAAGGCTGACTTTTCTAATTGTGAAATCCTCGTACTAATGCAGAATTGCCTTGATATGTGTTGGGTTTTGTAAGAGTTAGTGATTGAGTTTATTGGTCCACATCTGGTGTAATTTCACAACAGTCCCAAGAAAGTACTCTGCAAATTTCCCCATATATTAATGATTTTCATTTTATTTATTTTCTCAAGACACGTTGTGTTGCTTCCCCAAATAATCCTAGTCACTTGAAATTTATAAGGTCTTTTTATAAGGCCTTTCGGGAAATGATATTAAAACATTAAAGGAACAATTTGTTTTGCTGAAATCTCTACTAATTAGTCATCAGCCACTGTGTTAACCATCTTGTGCAACATGCGCTTAAGATGGAGCTACAGAATGTAGTAGTTAGAGATGTAATTGCAACAGTACTGTAACGGTCAGTATATAACAGCGGGAAATAAAGAAAAAAACCTAGAAAGCCAGGTGCTGGGCATGCAGGAGGTAAGAAGCCATGAGAGGTGGGAGTAAAGGACTTCTAACATGCGTAGCATGGCTTCTTGCACCCCCCAGTCAGTTTGTAATTATGTCTGCCTTTGTCGACCCAGCTGAAGGCCACTGAGAAGAGATTCCGGCTCATCACAGGTAGGTCCAGCATGCTTCTTCATCTGATGAAGAGTATAAAGCTGGAGGTGGCCAGTAAGTGTAGAGCAGTAGAGTTACAGCCCCGGAGTTGTAGTACCTCCCAATTTCTAGGAAACGCTTACATGGCAATTGCAGACTCTAGAATGGACAGATGAGAAGTGGGATGGGAATGGGAAGGCCATACGGACCTTGATAGTAATAATAAATTTGTAGAAATTGGCTCAGAATTGTAATTCATGTTAAGTAAATATGGTATATTTACTTTGTTGAAGAAGTCTTGTATTGCTTTGCATTTTAAGCAGGGTCTTGGAAACCTTAAAGGAATGCTTTGTCTACACTAGTGTTTGCAGTGATAGCATATCTCCTGTTCAAATTTGCTCTAAAAATGGTGCAGATTCTTAATGAATTCCGGTTCGGATTTTTTGAGTCGTAGGTGGCATAAGAGATAGTGTCTGTGAGCCTGACAGTGCAGCATTTATTTTCAAGGAGGAGATGTAGAGCTTTTCATTCACATTCCTTCATTTTTTGGACCAACTGGTTGTTTATGTTTTGTCAGCATATACACTTGTCTATGGAGTTCCCAGTCTATCGAACTGCCAGAAGACTGAATGAATGAACCAAAGTCCTCTTACATTAACAACAGAATTTTGAAATAGTGTATTCTCACTGACAGGATGATTTTCACACAAGCATAATTCCTTCAATCTGTTAAACTTGCATTTTAGTATAATACTAACAACAAGCATTGTCTACGGACAGAATATTTTTCGCCTTAGTCGTTTGACATAATGATAAAATTCAATCAGTAAAACTTTAAAACAAATAGGAGGTTAGCATAGATACAAAACTGTGGCCATACCTGTGTGCAGGTTTATGACCAATGTAAAGTTCAGACTGAAATGTTCTAGTGGTTTCTTCCACTATTTAACACCCTGAATCAGTGAAAGTACTACCATTGTATCTTGGTGTTTAGATTAAATTACTTAACTACACTGTTGTGCTTTGGTAGTAGTATAACGTTTAAATACGATTTTTTTTCCTCTGAAAAAGGTGCACTACAGTAATTCGTGAGTTGTTTGGGGAAAGATTCTCTGCTTTGTCTTGTGTGTCAAATGGTCATTTTCTTTTTTCTAATGTTTGTTTTGTTTGACACTTTGTTGAAGGGAGTGAATACCCAGCTGTTTGCATTCCCAGATGTGGTCCAGCAAGTCCATTTAAAGGACACTTGAGTACTAAGAGTAATGGTAAGTAGCACGTGTACTTTCATCAGAAGGTTGGCATGGTTCCTTTTATGTGAATTCATTGATTTTATTGTTAAAATGTTTTTATAATTAAAACCTTTGCGTTGATCTCAATTGGTGAAGTTTAATAGTAATTACGTTTAGTAAGCATTACAGAAAATACCTTTGAGTTTTGCCTTGACTGTACTGCTAGCTAGAAACAGCAAGATATCCAAATATACCAAATATATATAGATGTCACATGTATATTCGCTGGAATAGAGATATGGTTACTTGCTTTAAAGATCCCTTGAGGTTAAACATGCTCCTTTAGAGTGTACATGAGCTAGTATATGTTTCTGTGCCACACTGCTACCTCAGACACGTTTTTCAAAAGAGCATGGAATGGAGAAACAGAAAGTTTCCATGCTGATACTTGCATAGTCCAACTTCAGCCACTTCTGTAGCTATTTATTGAGTTAATGGCTCACTGGGGAAAACAAAACTGAAAGGAGACAGGATGATTTCATGTGATAGTAACTGCTAAAGAAAAATGACTGCCATTGGGCAAAGAAGTTAAGCACGCAAGAATTTAAAGTTTGTGGCTTTGAATTGCGTTTTTAATAAGTGTTTAAGATGTTAGTATCCTTGTGCCTGTCTTTACAATGTTTAAATGTATTTTAATCTGACAGCTTTCTGCATTGACTCCTCCCAAAGTCTGACTAGCCAGTACCTGATCAGAGATCACATGATGTTTCATTATAACAAAATCCTTTCAGCCAAAGGTAAAAATGTGCATATATGAATGAACTTTCTACCCGCAGAGCTAGCTCATTGTTTCAGAATAAGCTCATATCAAGAGAAAATTCAATGGATTGTAGGAACTGTAGTTTTCTTCCTGTTTCTTCCTGATGCCAGCAAGGAGATATGGCTGCTACTTAATAATACTTTTGTATTATTGGAATGGGAAGTTTTGTATGAAAACATTTTCCTTAAGTGCTAATTTTAATTTTAGGGTGCTTTGTGCTGTATCCTGTTCATTTTGCTTTTGATGAAAAAACAAATTATGAAATAATATCCTGAAATGAAAATCATGGAGATAGTCACAATAGTAAGCATACAGAATTTATTTTAGGAATTCATGCAGACCATTTTCAGTTAAGCTCAGACCACGGTGTCTTTTCTTTTTTTCTTTTGTTTTTTTTTGTTTGAAAATGTTCATTTTCTTTTGTTCATATTTCAGTCAGTGGCACCAGGTAGTTTTAAGGACTTTGAAAATTGCCCTGTGTGTTTGCAAATGAGAAAATCATGTTACTAATCTGTATTATTGGGCACTAAATAAGTCTATGATTTTTTGCACGTATTTTAATGTTAGAAGGTACTTATATTTATCAAAAGACAAATTTTGTATAATCTGGAACTTAAAAGCCTTTTGAACTTGTACATGTTTGTATATTTCTTAATTATGCTGAGATCCTGATCAAAAAATTTTCAAATTTAGAAATGTGTGTTTACTCCACTATGAACTGACGATAACCCATTGTCAGTGCATGACTGAAAACAGACTATATTACAGCCAAAGTTATTTTTTTTAAGGTCACATAAGGAGTATGAAGTACTGTGTTTAAAAAGTTGTTATCATGCATAGAGCTAAGGAAACTCTGTAGGTAGTTGTTAATGTTGTTTACAGTTCAAAGCGTGTTTTAATTCTTCATTGCATAAACTCGTCTTGAGAATCTCAGTCCTAGAGATACTAATGCTAGGGCTTGGCAGGATGTCCTGAGTGTTTAAATTAAACACATAGAACTTTGTGGCTTATGAGTTACGAGAGAAATGTTTTTTTTAATGCCTCCCAAAACATTGTACGCTCTTTTTCTAGGTATTTTCAGAAATAGGGTTTTGGAAGTGATTCTGCTGATTCTCCTCATCATCGCTCCTTTTCTTAATGTGTGCTTTAAAGAGAGGCACACTGGGGCTTCGCATTCTGCCAGAGTCCATGCTCACAAATATACTGTCATCTCTCTACCATGTAGCATACTCCGTATCCTCAGGTGTGCAGTTAAATGTCATCAGCAAAAAGTGTATAGAAACCTTTTATAAGGAATCTTCATTTAAATGATGAATTTTCCTTCAAATACATGTTTTACTTTAACATCTTTGTCTCAAAAATTCTCTGACTGCATGGATATCAGTCTAATACTTTAAATACACAGTAACTAGCATATTTTAAAATAGAGAAAAGTTGCTGTGTCCTAATTAAATTAGTCTTTGTTCTGTGTTGGTGTATTGCTACTTTTTTCTAGCCACCACAAATACTAAATAGATATTGAATCTTTTTTTTTTTTTTCATATTTTCAGCAGCTGTAAACTGTTCTGTGCCCAAAAGTAGGTTGACCAGCATCAAATGTAAGTATTTGTGATATGCTAGTTCTGCAAAAGCTTCTGTAAAACTAACTTAACAAAGCAAAAGAGCCAGAGGAATTGAAGAGTAACAATAGAATATAACCCTTAATAAAGCATTCATGTATCTGCTTGTTACTTCAGCTTTCCATATACTGCTCCATCTATTTGTAAGAATCTGCAGTGAATGTACCGCTAGTGAGATGGACCTTGTCTGTTAGTGATTGGTTGTGCTTAGGATCACAATTCATTTTGCTTGGGATTCTTTTCATCCACGCAGTTAAGGGAGCACGCAAGGAGAATTTCAGAATTTTCTCTCTCCTTTCTTATGATATGGTATTAGCTTAAACTTTCAAGAAGAGAGCTTACTACTAGCGCAAGGTCAAGAGGAATTTTGGGAATGTGGGCACATGGGGACCAGGACTGAAACTTCTTATTCCATTTCACAGAAAACGGAGACAGGTACAAGTGCACAGCCTGGATTTAATGGCAGTTGCTTTTTCTGGGAGTTCTCTTATTTCTTAACACTCTTTAAAGACATCAATACTGTAGCCTTACTTCATAGTGTTAGCTGAAGAGCACTACTTTCAAATCATGGGTTTACGGAATACTAAATGAAGTGTATTAGTCAAAGGGGATAAATAGCAGCTGTTTGTTAAAATAACAGAGGTATATTTCTGTTATCTGACTGTCTTTTTCTCTAATGCAATTAGAGAAAGTTCTTTTTTCTCCAATTCAGTATCTCGTTACAACTGCTGAGGTACTGGAAAAAATTATTCTTTTAGGATGGAAAGATAAATCTTCTGAGGACAGAATACTTTGTGGTTAGTCTCGGATCCAGTCAGACCAGAGCGATACTGCCTTGTAAAATGATCACTGCAATCACATAGCGCTGATGCAGGAAATCAGTCATCCTTTTGGCAGAAGGACTCAATTTCATTAGAATTTTTTTCAGTACCTCTGAATAATGGGTTGAGACTGAATTAAGCAACAAGCTGCACCAGGATCAAAGATGCTGTATGTGCGCTTGGCTTCTGCTTTTGAAAGGTGCAGCACAAATAGCAACAGTATTGCTGGGATATCTAGAGTCTGCAGGGTGCAGTGGGAATTTCAGATCGCCTGTTCTGCAGAGTCATCTGGAATCAGTCTTTCTTCTCATGCTCCAGCTCTACCAAGATTTGCTTTGAAAGAAGCGTGAAAACAGAGGGTTGGTGTAAGAAGAGAATTTACACCTATGTGTTTGTGTAATAAAACCCTCATGTAGCTTTTTTTTCTGCATCTGCTAGAATCTTGCTTAGGCTCCCTAATTAACGATTTCATACCTTTTCAGGTCTTGAGTCTTTCTCAACACCAGCAAATGCCCATTTATTTTAGACTCCTCTGTCTTTACAGATAAAATGCTTCTGAGCTGATAGCTTGTGTGTTTCACACCACAATGAGTTTCCCTGAATAATGATTTCACTATGGGAGACAGTGACAGTGCCTTCATCTTAACAGACAATTGTCATGACATTAGCAGGTGTGCTCTGCAGTGAGGAAATTTCCATTTCAGATAGCAAGGCTTTGTGCAGTATGTTTCTCTTTCAGTTCATGTTACTCAGACCAGTGTCTGACTATGTAACTCTGTCCTGGTCACAGACAGAACATTAATCTCCTATACAGAGTGTCTCGGAAACATTTCACCTTTGCTGCTTTTGTTTTTACTCATCTGTTTGATAAAATTGGTACACTAAATCCTCACTAAATTGCTCTTTCACCTGTTTTCAAGGTGGGCTGGAAAAAGCTGCTGCTGTGTTTTATCTTATTAGAATATGCATATGACCAACACATCCCAAGACGTTTCCTGTTCACAAAGGAAAAAAAAAATTAAAGCAAGGGGGACAAAAAAAAAAAAA
>Ga0065711_1051251_pt1 | contig 10458 bp, 6 predicted proteins | sample Hoacrofraction12_FD_59098 | JGI IMG/M metagenome (GOLD analysis project Ga0065711, IMG submission 59098) | Hoatzin crop microbial communities from Cojedes, Venezuela - Epithelial fraction 12 v2 (version 2) | ecosystem: Host-associated > Birds > Digestive system > Esophagus > Crop | place...
AATGGAAAGAAAGAGGCAGAAACTGGTGGGTCGGGATAAGGGCAGTTTAACAGAACAGCAAACAAAGGGAACAGTAACAACAACGATACAGATAAGGAGAAAACACAACACAAACCGCACAACCCACAGAGCCGCTCTCCTGGACCTGACCGGCGCGGCATGCTCCCAAGCCGCGAGTGAGTTCCCGCCACCCCGCTCCCTCCCACCAGAACCCAGCATGATGGCGCATGGTATGGAATACCCTGCTTTGTTTGGCCAGGTGGGGTCAGCCCACCCGGCTGTGTCCCTTCCTGGAGTCTGGTAAAAATTAACGCTGTCCTGGCCAAACTCAGGACATAGTCCTACCTAGATGTCAAATATTATTATCTGCAACAGGGACAATTTCAAGTCTAATCTCTACGGAATACCTTTTTTTACGATCTTCTTTCTTCATCCAGATAATTCTGCTTTAGTCAACTCTGTTAACCTTGGATTCTCTTTTATTGCCACCAATGATTTTCTGTGAGCATTGGATAAAGTACTTTATTGAAGTACAAATGGATTAACCCACTGCATTACCTGTCTCCAAAAAAGCTGTTATCAATAAAAAGGCATTTGAGGAGAGTAACAGCTCTACCTTTGGTATTCCACTTCTCATTAGACTCCATGTCTGTGTCTGTGTTGCTTTTCTTTGAGATCTCTTCTAAGATTTTGTAAAATACTGATCTCAAAGTAAGACATCTCTACTTCCTTGAGTCACTGACTTTACTCCCACACTTATACATCCACTTGCTACTACTCTCCAGGTATCAAAATACTCCTGAAATAGAAGATTCAGGAAAAAAGAAAAACAAACCCAAACATTCATCTTGCTGGCATTGCAATTTCTTGTGCAGCTCTCCTCACAGTCCAGATCAGAGGTTAGCAAAACCTGGTATTATATGCTTTGTAATGCTAACTGAAGTAAACTTTGCTGTTAACCTCAAACAAGGTCATTTGAACTACTGTTCTATCCTATTTTGTTCCACAATTTGGAAGTAATTCAAAAGACGGCACCCTATTTTTTCTTTCTAAGAAGATTTCATAAGGATTATTTTTGGAAAATTAAATTCTTCCTCATGAGCCTGAATTCTATAATTGCATTCATCCTCTTTTCATACATGTAGCTTCTGCATCTGTGTCTTTAATTATCTGGCTCAGTCTTTCCTTTTTTTCTGCCTCACTTGCAGACTCAGTCTATTTTCTCTCCAAACTTCTGGCCATATGTTGACAATACTTTTTAAATGGTCACAATCTGAGAGGAACTATTCTGAAATGCAATTCAGTTGATTGTTAATAGTAGTCATCAGAATACTTTGTAATTATTCCTGTGAGAATACTTGTATAGATTACATGAAAGGATGATTGCAGAGGAAAATAATGGCTGTCTTGAGTGCCTGTTATTTATCTGGAAAGCATTTTTTAATAAAGGAAAAGTTTCTGGCATACATTACATAAATGTTGCATTGTTTCAAGTCCTTGTTCTTAGCTTCTCTCCTACCCAATTTTCTAAAATACTTGCCTTTGTTTTTGAGTGCCGCTACATATAGAGATGAAGAACTCTAGCAATTGGTGACAACTAACACTACTGGAGAAAGCATATCCATGTGATCTGGGAACTTGCCATGCGTATACTATTTGTCTTGCCTCCTGTCATAAATGAGTAATAAATGAATTTCTGTCATGTTTCGGTCTGACATATGACCACGTATTTCCACACAATCCCCCAGCCTAGACATGAGTGTTGGATGACAAAATGAGTTAATGAATTAATATAGAAAGTTTACAGTATTTTTTAGTTTAGTCAACCTAACACTAGAAAATTAAAATATGTTTTGTCCATTTTGTTACTTTTACAACATGTCCTTGCAGAGAAGTTCCCAAACAATGACATAATCCTAGTGGACTCCTGCATAGTCCCACAACTCTATTATCTGACTAAGGGGTTAGGTTTTTAATGATGTGCTATACAGAAGGTGTCATACATGCAGTGCAGACTGGAAGAATGGATATTGTGGCGTGAATCCAGAAGCGAGTAATGGTGACGTCTTCAGGACAAGAAAGAGCAGCCTGGGAAGGAAGGAACCTGCTTTTCCACTGGGTTAAGTGGATTGGGTTTTTTGGGGCTTCTTGAGTTTATGAAAGACTTGCTAACATCTGGAGAGCATTTCCAGAATGGAAGGAAAGCTGAGCTTTGTAGATGTACTGTCCTCTGTGGTTTCTGCAGGTCCCAAATTGCTTTGGGACTTTACACCTTTGTATGTCACCAGGCAGCAAAAAGAGGTTGGCATGTCACTCCTATTCCTTTATGACATCCATGTTACCTGAAAAATGCTTTTGTCTGACCTGCTCTGCTACCTAAAGAAGTACAACTAAGATTTACAAAGATGACAAATGAATTGGCTTATTTCCATATTCCTCCAGTTTCGTTTAAAGAATGTTAAAGGATACCCTACCAAGAGATCTCTTCTTGCGTGCACACCACTTTCCTGGCCTGTTTGAAAATATCAGTCTCAGTGTATTTGCATGTAATTAGCACATGCCTGTCCTTGACTCGTCATCACAATGCTGCCATATAACTGAGCGGTAGTTTGTGCTCATTGTTGCCATCTATAGGTGATTATACTTTCTTATTCATTTTCTCCTGTCTTTTGAGACAGGAAGAGAAGAAGTTCTGACCTGAGATGCAAAAGACCCACAGGAGGAAAAGAAAAATCTATCAGAAGTGTGAGTACAAGTTGAAGATGAATTATCATTTAATCTATTTTGGACTTATCCACTGATTGCGAATAAATTAACAGTGAAGAAGTTAAGTCAGTAGGAAGTCCTCTGCAATGTTCTGTATTATTCTTCTATATGGTTCTCTTTGGCTTAAAGGAAGTTCATCAACATCTCTCTCATTTTGGACAGAGATACATTTATTTCGGTCAAACTTTGCCAGCTCTTCCTTCTATAACTGATTACACTCACGTGTGTACTGGGGTTCAACTAGACTTAAAAATTTGAAGGGAAATGAGGTATTTATTCTGATATGAAAGAATTGGCTTATATTCACCATTCATATCCTGGAACCTGTTATTGCTGAATAGATCTGGTTTGCTTCTGCCAGCAAAGAACTCAATCAGCCTTCCTCAGTGTTAGATACAGTGCTCAGTAGAGCCTGACTTATCCTTAAAACATGGCTATTTCCCAGCTACAGAAAAAGGTTGTGTGTGTGCCTGTATCTGCTTGGGGGACAGGCAGGGTTAGTCCTCAGCAAAATGGGCTTCTGCTCTGGTCCAGTGTAATTCCTCTAACTCCTGTGAGACTCCAGCTAAGCACTAATAAGACCTGTGAACTTGGATAAATGGTATCCCTGTCAAGGGTACTATAAGCTTCACAAGTAAATGCATAATTGAAATTAAAAATTAAACCACAGTTATGTATAATCTTGTACCTGTAGGGTTTATCAAGTCAGCTTCTTTCTAATGGAGAAAGAAAAAGTCTGACACATTTTAAATGATCTCAAGTCACAATAATCAATAAAAACCCAGGAACTATCTTCTTACAGAGGGTTATTTATACCTTACCTTTTTGTAGGCAACACTAGCTGTGGCCAGTAGAGTTAAGGATTTGTACACTTGCCATTGTAAGACTTCATTTTCACTCATCAAGTTTAAACTTTGTAGGCAGAAATTTTCTAGACACGTCGTTCACCTCAACGTAACACTCTTTCTTCAAAAAGTAAAGAACATGGTTTAGCTTTTTCTTGAGGTGTGGCAGTCTGTATGGTTAGGAAGATTGGTGTTTTGTTGCTGTTTTTTGTATTGAATTCTTACAACACTTTGTCCCTTTTTCCCAAAGGTGCCAGGGATTATGTTTCCTGCTTTGGAAGGAGAACTCTGGGGACAGAGACAGGAAGAGGGTTTCCCTATTATCTGTCACAAATACACCATTTGGCCCATTTTGGGCTAAGACATGCACCTTGGATGGCAAATTACCAAGCAACACTGGGTAGGGTGTGAAAGTTAAGTTCTTACATGCAGCATTTGCAGTGAAAATGCTGCAGCAAAAGGTAAGAGCAGTGGGAGGGCAGTTTGCTTTTGGCTCTTCTGGTGAAGGTTGTACTAGCTGTGACTGTTGGGAAATAAGGTCCATAGCCAGGGAGTGGAAGCCAGATGGGCAGATTTGGGAAGGGAAGAAAAGTGGTGCAGAGTCAAATATAGACAAGGATGAGAAGGCAAAAAGATTGATGAGAGGGTATATATGACTGTGTGAAAGAGAAGGATCTGAACAGGAGAGAAAAAAGCCCTTCAGTATAGTCCTGGAACCAGAAATACCCAGGTGTCAACCACTGTCTGCTTTCAAATCTTATCTGTGAAAGCTCCTGGTGAACAGCCGTGGACCTTCTGTCCAGGGTGACATCTAGAGTCAAACAGTTGGTGCCAGGGCCCTGACACCTATCTTCGACTTTCTTCAGGGCCCTTTTCATTTCAGACTAGCTGTAGGTCATGGACTGAATGCCTGTGTGTGGTTGCAGTGTGTTATGCATGGTCCTGGAGCACATCATCCCATTTAGTCTGATACAACAGGAATCTTGTCCATGCTTTCTGACACCACTCCACAATGCAAACCAAAGCACAAGAGGTGGGGCTGTCCAGGAGATTCACTTAAAAATCCAACAGTACCCAGCAGCGGATGCCTGGGGAACAGTGCAGGAGCCGCCCCATTGTTCCCTCTGCTATGAATTTGTCCAGGTGGTTTTGGAATCCACAAAAGCTTTTAACATTTTGTGTCAAGGCTTTTTGCAAGTCAGATACACAAAACATGAAGCACTTTGTATGTTTTAAATCTACTACGTGCCACCTATTTCTTGCACTGGAAGAGACACTGAACAATTTTTATGTATCCTGTCCTGGTACCTGATGATTAAACCTCTGCTGTATCCTTATTCACTCATCTTTGAGCAGGGCTGAAATCTGCTATAACAGAGAGGTGGCCTCAAAGCCTTCATCTCAGTTTTTACATAATCCAAGTTTAAAGACTTGATTTGGCAGTGTTAAAGTTTCTTCTAATAATTTTTTAATGTATTTATTGTTTATATTACAGGAGCCTCTACAACACTGAATCATATCAGAGTCACAGCACTTAATTATCCTCTAGGCCTGAGGAGTGTGCAGAACTGTACAATCCTAGCTCTGAAGCACTTGCTCTCTAAAAAGACAAAGCAGAGAAGTGAAGAAAGGAATCACTGCTTATTTGCAGAATGGATAGAAAGTTGATGCACAGACTATTTACCCAAGCTCAGGTGGAGAGAGGCAGAGCCTGGAGTGGAGATCCCCCTGCCAAGTGCATGTATGGCCTAGCTCGAGTTGCCTTTCTCACAGAGGCAGTGCTAGTAAATCATGTGTACAGCAGAAATAAATGTAGTAAGTACTCTTAGAAACTAAATATGTTTTTTTTACCACTGGGTTAGTTAAAGATAATTCACATGAGCACATGTTTTCTAAATCAACAGTTCTCCTCCTCCAGTTTTATTGACTTCTCCCAGCAGGTGTATGGTATATGGCCTCTAATGCCAGTCCTTATAGTCACCCTATTTACAAAAAACTTGTCAATTTATTGTCACAAGTTGTGTGAAGGGAACATTTTCTCTGAATCTGAAGAACACCTTTTACTGAGCTGTATGTTTACAAAAATTTTTATATTAAACTAACATTTTAATGTTCAGTATTGAGGATAAATCTCCTAAATAGTTAGGTCACTCTTAGGCAGGGGAATAATCCCTTCAAGTACAAGACCTGTTCATGCCTACAGTCCTGACTTCCCAGGGATAAGGAAACATTTTCAGCTGCTTATGGATGTGGCTACACACCCATTTCCTTTTTAGAAGCACCTTACTCATGTAGGTATGTCAAACTTACTTGCTCAGGACCACTCATAGAGCAAACTATAGCTGAAAGGCAGTGTGGGAAATTACCTCACAACTGCTAGTGGCCCTTAACTGAAATGCAGTGCTTCACTATAACTCAAAATGGGCTGAGCAAGTGCGTTAGCATATCATCAGTCAAGTCAAAGGCCACAGCAAATTTGGTTTGTTAGCAGGCATTCTGTGAAGGATCTTGTGACAGTGAGTGCAATATCCTCTCCGAGTTGACATACTGAAGTGACTTAAATACAGATGTCAAAAGCTTTGTAGACTTTTGTCAGGGGATTGTCTTTTGTAACTGGGACTGGAACAGGACAGACAGTAGAAGCCGATCACAGAAGTCTGTCATGAACAGAGATGCCTCTCTGCCAAGTCTGATGCAGAATAGACCTTCCCCTATGCTTAAACAAGGATTAAACTCCCATCAGAAATGGACAAAAACTCTTATTTAAATGAATGAACTGTGCCCCCATGCTGCTTTTTCCACAGGGAGAGAAATAGTGTGTTTAAGCTTCCCAAGTGTGGGATTAACTATTCTATTCTAACTTTATTTATGAGCTTTTCAAAGAGGTGCATAGCTGGGTGACACAATTTACTGATGACGTTTATGTATACAAGATAGTAAAGTCAAGGTCTGATTGCAAGTAATTGCTGGAAGAGCAAGACCAAGTACCTGAGGCGGAGGAAAAAAAAAAAGAATAAGGCAGATAGAATTGAACCTAGCTAATTCACAATAATGTAGAACGGACAAATGAATCCGGGCTTCACATGTAAAATTATGAACTCTGAGGAGAGAATTAACACCAAATCTTTATTTAATAAGATCATGAATTATCCAGTTCAACAGTACTATTATCATCTGAGTCTGTGGATAATTATCCTCCAAAGTTTTTTATACTTGCTTTCTGGATATGTCAGCTTTCAGCTCCAGGTCATCAGATTTTTCTTTCTTTGTTTGCCTCTGTTGCCAGGTATTTCTCTCCCACGTTGTTAGCTGTATGAGCAGAGACCACATACCCACTTTGCCAGGCACTTGCTGAGGAGAGGAAGGGCCCTGCACCCAGCAGCCAGGGGGCTCACACCTCCCCCTGCCATTGCTCAGGGCTGCTTGCAGACCCCCCTGATAGCCCCTGCACCCAGCTGCGGGGACCTGAGTCACCCATGTAGGAGCAGAGCAAAGAGCCACCCGAGCAGGGGCAGAGAGGAGATGTGGGAGGAGGTGCAACTGTAAAGGGACTCTGTCTGGTGGAGAAGCCCCACTGCAGCTTTTTCCTCCAACTCTGCTGTCCCCCTACGCCCATTCTTCTTTATTTGCCTGCTGTAAGCCCAGGCAGGAACGGGAAGAGGTCACGGCACGCTTCTGTCTTCTCCCTCCTAACTCTGACACTTTCCAGAAGGCCACCTATGGCCCAAGCACAAGGAAACACATTCAGCACCAGCTTGTACCCTGTATAATGCTCTTAAAGGCACCTGCAAGTTCCCCAGCGGCGGTGGGCAAAGGGAGCTCCCTCTCCTCAACCTCTGCATGAAACTGTCCTCAAAATACAGTTTCCGATTTACAAGCCCATCGGCCAGTTCTTCTGGTTCTCATGATCTTTTTTGGGAACACCTCAGGGGCTTTCATTATTATCTCCAGGCACACTTTCTTCTCAAGTCAGCATTTTATTCTGGTTTTCAATTTATTTGTTTACCATGCAGCCTTTCAGCTGTTTGCTGAAGTAGTTGCTTGTGACCAGGAAAGTGATTTTAACTAAGAAAAGCCTTGCAAATGCACAGAAAAATTTGAGAGATTCTGAGAAACAGGATAAAAGTTGCTTTTAACATCTATGCATTCATTTGCTAGTTCCTTCTGCAATTTATCTAAGCTGATAGTAGCTGAACCTGTGAACCTGATACACTTACATACTTTCTGGAGTAAAGAGGAAACCACAAAGCAGAAATCTGTGCATGAATCACATATTTAATAGCTACAACATTTTTTTACAAGAATTTAATGATTTGACAGGTCTGATATAGATGCATTAATGAATGGGAAGAAAAATTGTGGGACTGAGACCATTCTGAACTGGTGATATGTCATGTACTTCATGATGGGTGCAATCTTCTTCTAGTCTGTGTACAATCTGTACTATGAGGCATGCATATTCCTTGTCTGTCTGTACTGCATCCTGAAAATCAGCCTGTAACAAGATTTAAATAGACTGATGCTAAGTGATCTTTTTTTCTTTTGGGTCAAAAACAGTTTTCCCCACAGTTTTCTGCCTGAGATCTCAAAATAAGGAGCTGTAAGGAAATGAAAAATTATGTTTGCCTTGCAAGTCACAGATTCCTTGTGTAAGCAAAGTTTTCTTTTTTATTTTGAGTCATACATTTAATCTGTCTCAAGAAGTTGAGGCTGCAACTGACCATCAGTTCTGTACATCATTACTCTTTGAGGAGCTAAAGAACCAAATCCAACTTGGCATCCCATGTCCATTTCAGGGCTCTTATCAGTGACATTCAGATGCATTAAAATGCTGGCCTTGGTTGATCTTGGCAGTAAAGCAGCAGTGTCAAGTAGTTAGTCATTACCAAATGAATGTAATGAGGAAATATACTCCAAGCAAATCATACAACAGGAATGAACAGGCGAAGAGAAAATAAAAAAGGTAAAATATATGAGCAGTATGTCTAATGATAATGGTTGTGAATTGCTGAAGGCTGTCCAAAAGACCATATAGCAGTGCTGCAGAGTCTTTGGCAAGCCAGCAGAGGCAGATAAAAATAAATGAGACTTAAAATAGATAAACATAAAGTAGTATATTTATGGAGAAAAAATAATTGTTAAAGACAGAAAACTGGAAATTGCAGTTTAGAAAAGCAGTGATACAGAAAACCAAAGCCAGAGATATAATAAATATATTAAAAAGGAGCTCACAATGAATTGTCATTGCAGCGTAAATAAATGCCAATCTGTGCTGCAAACACATGAAAAAGATCCCTTCTAAGCAAAGGAAGTAATCATAATTCTGCTCAGTCCATCTCTGACTGGAAGCTACTTATAATATAGTTTTATTTTATATCAGTCTGTTAGGCTCTGGAGGGTAGCATATAAACTAACGACATTGTTGCTTTTTTGAAAAGACAGACTAGTGTCATGTATATATTCATATATATATTTATCCATATATATACTCAATAACACAGCAGACAAAAAAGGCACAGGTAGAATTGTTAGCACTTCTTTGGCAACATTCACAGGAGACTTTGAGACAAACTGATTTTCAGGGACAGTGATATATCTCTGCTGCAGAGGTTCAGCTAGAACCAGTGTACTAAATCATTGTTTAACATAAAAATCTGTAGCAGACAGTCAAGGAACTAGTGATGTTTTGGCTTTCTATCTAATAGTTCTGTTTCAGTCTCCTGATAAACTGAGTGGAATCAGTCAGTCAAAGATACAGTTAGTAGAGTACATTGCTATTCTGTTTCCCAGGTATGATTAGAATGGAAATAGATATTCACAGCAAGCTCCTGAGATTTCATGCCTTTCACGTGGTATCTAAGATGGGACTGAAAAGCTTCATGATCATGGTGAGCAATTCTGTAAAAAAAAAATTGTACGACAGATTCTGAAAAAAGTATCCTGATACTCGTACATGTGACAAGATTATTAGGCCTTGGATGGGGATTAATGGGAGCGCAGGGGTTTGCAGATGAGGACCCAAGGTGTCTGCCCTCTGCTTTTTCTACCCTAGCCAGTCTGATTGCAAAAAAGTGTTTGGGATCTGTTCCCAGGGGATTTCTTCCCAAGCAAGGTCCTTCTTGCCATCCCAAATATTGCCCCTTTCTGGGGTCCTGTACGTACAGCTGTTCCCTGCTGGTACTTTGCTTGACAGGAAGAGGAACGCTGTCAGCAGAGGAGGGAGAAAGGAAGAGTGCAAACTTTACTTTCCCACCCCTTTTTAGTAAAGACCTCATGGAGGTAGCACCACCCCAAGGAGTGTGCATGGGTAGAAGAGGGGGAAGATGAAGAAGGTACCGTGCACAATGAAGCTTCGTCAGGTGGTATGTTCCTGTACTTGTCACTGATGAGGCCACACACCAAATACTCTGTTCAGTTTTGGGCCCCTCACGACAAGAAGGACATTGAGGTGCAGGAGGTTGTCCAGAGAAGAGCAACAAGGATGGTGAAGGGTCTAGAGAACAAATCGTATGAGGAGCAACTGAGGGAGATGGGGCTGTTTAGTCTGGAGAAGAGGAGGCTCAGGGGGGACCTTATTGCTCTCTACAACTGCCTGAAAGGAGGTTGCAGTGAGGCAGGTGTTCACAGAATCACAGAATGGTAGGGGTTGGAAGGGACCTCTGTGGGTCATCTAGTCCAACCCTCCTGCCGAAGCAGGGTCACCTACAGAAGGCTGCACAGGACCGCGTCCAGGCAGGTCTTGAATATCTCCAGAGAAGGAGACTCCACCACCTCCCTGGGCAGCCTGTTCCAGGGCTCCGTCACCCTCAGAGGGAAGAAGTTCTTCCTCATGTTCAGACGGAACTTC
>Ga0065711_1051249_pt1 | contig 10457 bp, 7 predicted proteins | sample Hoacrofraction12_FD_59098 | JGI IMG/M metagenome (GOLD analysis project Ga0065711, IMG submission 59098) | Hoatzin crop microbial communities from Cojedes, Venezuela - Epithelial fraction 12 v2 (version 2) | ecosystem: Host-associated > Birds > Digestive system > Esophagus > Crop | place...
GGAGTCTCCTTCTCTGGAGATATTCAAGACCCGCCTGGACAAGGTCCTGTGCAGTCTGCTGTAGGTGACCCTGCTTCGGCAGGGGGGGTGGACAGGATGACCCACAGAGGTCCCTTCCAACCCCTACCATTCTGTGATTCTGTGATTCTGTGACTTAACCTCCAGTTACTGGGACTTTTCAGCCAAGACTAACACTCCTGCTGAAGTGTGGAAAGGCCCCTGTCAGCACTGTTAAACCATCATGTTGGGTGAAGCGGTGAAGGCAGGGCAGTGCTGGGCTAAACCACCTCTACTCGTTGCAAGGCTGCACCTTTCAGAAGTACTGAATCGGGGTCCCGAGGGCAGATCCAGCATCACTTGCATTAATGGGGACAAGCTGGGATTTCACCCTAGGACTTCACATGAATCACCAAGATACGTAAGGCCTGGATGGAGAAAGAAATTATAGTGGCTGTTCTTATCTTACTTATCTTACTGAATGCTGGGTCTGTGTTTGCCATGGGAGGTGTAAGGCTTGTAGCACAGTCTCCAGTTCATTCAAAATACTACAGATGGGGACTTCACTGGGGTATGAAGGACTGCCTGTAGGGAGCCTGTACCAGGCTATACCCACCCCGAGGTGTCTTGGCACTGTGGAAAGTGCTTTTCTTCCCCATTTCAGTGCTCACTAAAAGCAGATCTTCACTTTGAACTCCTAAGACACAGCCAGTCAAGGCAAGTCGTCTCACCTTTCCCAACTGTCATCGGAGAGGAATGGGCACATCGAAGGGGAGACTACTTGTCTACCTTAGACATCTACCTCTAGTGGACCACTTTTGGGGACCCCTCTCCATTGCCTAGATAACTAGTTCAGATTGAGAGGGACCTCACCCCGAGTCCCATAAAATGGGAATAAAATGGGACTGACTACCCAGGGCAGGCTGCAAGGGCAGCATACAGATAGTTTTCTCGGAGTTTGGAGAACCTTGCCCTGGTAACGGACCCAAATCCTCGTCCATTGGCAACAGGGAGTCTTTAAAACCAGTCTTGTTTGTTCCAGTCTGCATCAAACCACTGCTTGGTGAAAAACCACCCAAAGAAACATTGGAGGGCCTGCCAGGGGAAGCTCTTGGACAGCATCTTGGCAGGTCTCTTGGGTGATACTTCGCCCTGACACCCCCCTGAATGGCTGAGAAGGGCCCATGCACCTGGAAAATGTGAGCGGCGTTGACAAGCTGTGACATAAGGCCTGAGGGCCAGCAGCTCCACTAAGACACCGACTCAGCACAGATGAGGGTTTACTCTCAGGGAAGAGTGTTTTTTGCAAGGAAAAACATTCACAACCTATCTTTTTTCTTCTGAACTTTTTTAAAATAATGATCTTAAGCTGAACAACAGATTTTTTAAAAAAGATACTTCCCTGTGATTAAGTACTTTGAAAAACCAGACCTTCCTCCCTGGCAAGGTGTCTGAATTCCTGGTGGCTGTCATCTGCAGTGGGTGTTGCAGGCATCCATTTCAAAACCCTACCCTTTGCCTTCGAACGCACAGCCCTCGCACCCCTGCTCCAAGGCTGGGGGTGGTTTTAGAGGACACATGGGTATTAGGAGGCACATGAGGGCTGGTGAAAAGACTCTCAACCCTGGGGTACCTGGAGATAGGTCTCTGGCCCCAAAACCACACATAGAGCATGTCTTGGGGCACTGCTTTCCTCATTTTGAGCCCTGAAGTCTTAAGATGCTGCTGAGGGGAGTGATATGAGGTGACAGTCGCACCCGTTCCCCACTGCCAAGATCTGGGATAGAGGTGGAAATGTGGAAATGATGTTTGGATTGGTCACTGCCAGTACCCAGGAGGGGATCAACACCTTATTCCCTATACTTGCAAAGGAAAAAAGGCAATGGTTTAAGGAGAAGAGAAACCACACTAATCAAGAAGACAGGAAAGGGAAAAAAAAAAGTGTAGGGTATGAGCCAGGCTGCCTACCACAGGCACCTCACTTGTGCCAAGTGAGCAGATAAGTCAGTCCCGACAGTAAATCCCTCAATTCTCTGCCCAGGCAGTGGGAGACAGAAGGTCTCCAGGAAGAGAAAAATAAATCAAGAGGGCAGGACCTCACTCTGGGGCATCTCCAAGTCCCTTTCCTCTCCTCGATGACCACGCAGGCGGTGAGTGAGGCACACCAAGCGCCAGCCAGCTGCTTTTCCCCGTCGCTCCGAGATGGAGGGGCTCTGCTCTCGCCTTGTTTCCTTTGAAAATGTTCCTCCAAGCGTTTCGCCCAAGATGCCACAGGAATGCGGTGGTGGATCTGGGAGGGGAACGGCAGCGAAGTCTCACGTCTAAGTGGTTTAGCAGGAGCAGCTGTCCTCCTCCTCCTTGCCTGGCTGCAGGCGCCGAGCCTTGGGCTCGGTGCTCAGCCCCATACCTTGCGCTTTCCACATTTCCAAGAGCTTCTGAGCCTTCGGCACTGCTCCTAGCTCAAGGCTGGGCTTGAGATGGGTCAGGGTTGGGGGAAAGCAGAAGGTCTTACAGCCGTCCCAGGGGTTTAACCCCCCGGGACAGGCAGTGGCACCCTGCCAGCCACTTTGCTGAGACCCGTGTCACCCCGCTCTGGCTCCCTCCACCAGAAATACTCAGAGTGGCCAGTGAAATAACGAACCGTGGGGCGGCACATGTCCCCATAGATTGCAAAAGGAGAGGTAGCAGCCAGGACACTGCTCCTGGCTCTCCATCCCTGTTACAGGGTATGTGCAGAGCTCGTTGCAAGGGCAGGTAGCTCTTAGACTTTGTAACACAGCTATCTGCAAGATATGAATTGCAAATACAACCCAAGGCAATGCAGCATCTGCTCTGGCTCCTTCTGGGTACCATGTATGGGGGGGCAGACATTCCTGGACACACCTCTGTCCTGTTCCTGGAGAGTACACGGTGCAGGCATAGATTAAGTCGCTTAGTAAATGGTAAAGAGGTAAATAGGTAAAATAGGTAAATGACAATGTTAAAGTGCACTACCTAGCTCAGCTATGCTGAGCTTAAAGGAAAATGTTTTGAGTGGGGTAAAAAAAAACCTTTCCTCTGTTGCTAGAAGCAATTTAGGTGTTGAGAACAAATGTGGTTTCAAATCTACCCTACAAGACAGGTTGCTTCATAGATTTCTGCGTTTTGCCCTGCCTGAATGCTGAAAATGACTGAGTTACAGAGTTCCTGCTTTTTTTTTTTTTTTCATTTCTGTCTCAGAGCTAGGGTTGCAGTTTCAGCTGGGCTTCAAAAGTCTCCATAAGAGGCTTTTTTTGCTATAACATGTACAGAAACTTTCCATTTCCACAGCTACCAAACTTTCCAAAACTTCCTATCCACTTTAATTTCCAACTCAGCTTTTTCCCACCTAATATTACTATTACCACAATCAAACTAATTAGGCCTGATATGCCTAAAACTCGTTTGCCAATATACTTTACCTCAAGGGTATTGTTCTCTGACTGAAAGTTGCTGTGTGACCATGTCTCCATCTAAACTTGTTTTACTTGGCTTGTATTTCAATAGGATTAGGTCACCATTCCCCCCACACATACACACAGCGAATTAATTAAATACCAAGGAAGGGATAAAACCAGCAAGACTCAGAAACACAGTGTATTGTGCCCTTCACTCTCACTGACGGGAACACAAGGAAAGGAGAAACTGCTGATCAGAGCAGTACAGCATCTTATGCTTTGTTCCCATTTATTGAAATTTCAGTGTTGATTTTTGAATGAGCTGACATTTACCTTGTGTTACAACAGCTCCTAGAAACTTCATTTAATTTAATGGACCTGCTAAATAGACAGGACACACCCGACAGCAGGGTAGCAGTGAAGGAAGTACAATATATTCAAATACACCATCCCCAGATGCAGCTGAAGCCAAGAACCAGCGTTAGCTGGTGAGGAACCGTATTTATCTTTACCATTATTAATTAGCATGGGAACAATATTAGTTTAAACTAGGGTTATACCTGCTTTGGGGTGTTTAAGTATGGTTTGCTTCAGTCTAATGTATTACAACTCATAGGAGTTCCCTGGGCATCCTAACAGCGGTGACTGATGCTCCAACGTGGCAGATGCTGTATGGATGCCTGCAAGCTGAGGTTTAGATTAAACATAGCTGTCAGGAGTACAGAATAACTGGTGGTAGATGTGGGCTGTGGGAGGACAGGGGCACATGGAAATAGCAAAACAAGGTTGACTGAGAGCTTAATAAATTCAAAGCCTTTTGTGGGTAAGGCAATGCCAGACCTTTGTGTACCCCTCAGCAGGTTCAGAGAGCAAATGCTCAGTGCCTGGATCCTCTCTGCTGAGAAAATAAGGGAAGGACTGGGATCAGTAAATATATAATACAATACATTTTTTATACAATATGAAAAAACCTTCACTTCTCTGTCACCCCTAAGTCAAAATGGGGAAAGAGAGAAGGAGAGCAAATGCCAGCAGGCTGTGAATGTGTATTTGCAAATGGCCACAGTGCGACTGCAATGCATTAAACGCTGCCTCTCCAGAAAGCACAGAAATGGGACATTTCGTGTAAGTGGAGTCCATGTCTCATCCCAGCAAACATATCATACCTAGAGGAAGTTTTATGCACAGAAGGAGAACCCGTGCTGAGAAAGGCAAATGTTTAAAGTTAACGCAACTTCTATAAATGTCATGTTCCCCTATAAATCGCTCCACTCCAGTCATCTTGGCTTCATACTTCACATAGGCTGCTGCAGCTCAGCTGCCTTTAGAAACAGATAGGATTTCCTTGGCTGCAGGCTCGGCTGGAAGCCCTGAGCGTGCTCTGCTGCTGTGCAAAGCTTCTGGATTTCAAAGAGCGAATCCTCCGGTGTGGCTGGGAAGCGGAGGTGTCCACATCGCTCCTGAGCGTCCCTAGGAACTGCCGGAGCCATTTTACTTCATTTGTCAAGTCCTCTTGGGTGCAGGAAAGCAGGGGGAGTGAAAAGGGCATACTCAGACCTGTATGTATCGGTGCTTGGTGGGTCCCTTGGGGTAGTCTTTGCATCACCCTGCTTAATGTATCTAACCTAGATCCCCATAGGAAACATCGGTTTTCTGGGCTCTTTCCACAGTCAAAGGAGACACAAAAATTCCTCTGGAGGATGAGTCAGAGAAACTAATTTAGAGCAGGGAAGCAGGCACTAAAACAGAGCTGAGTAGTATGGAAACAACTCCAACACCGTGCTTACGCACCGAGCCGGAGACGCCCCTGCCACGGCAGAAGCAGGACAAGAAGCTCTAACGAAGCCTTTCCCTGCAAGCAATAAGGGATTTGTGAAACCTTGAGGGAAATGACAGCAGCAGCATTGAAATCAGACTGGATGAAGCACAGGGGCTTGACGAAGGGCATCTGCATCTGCTCCCGAGCTGCTCTGTAAGCCCAGAGCAAAGAGGAGACCTCGTCAAGAAGCTGTTTGCTGTGCCCCAGGCAAAGCAGCCTCAGGAGAGGTGACGGAGCCAGCGGTGACGAACAGGCACACGCACACGCACAGACCTCATCCAAGCATGGAAGTGCCACAGGTCATCACAGCGGTGAAGTGGAAGAGGTTCAGTGAGGTTGAAGAAGCAAAGACAAAGGGATGGAAAAACAAACATCTGCGATCTGCAGGTGCTCTCTGGCTAACGTCAGCACACCGAGAAAGGAACCGAGGAGGCAAAGTGCCTGAGAGACTAATCAGCAGCTCTGAATAACAAGCTCCAAGCACTAACATCTGGCTGACGGGAGCTCACTGCTACTCAGAGATATTCCTGTCCCACCAGGCAGCTCGGAGCAGCCTGTCCACAACTCCGGCCACTGCGTGGGCTGTAAATCCTGAAAGGGCCCTGGACCACCCTGGATGCAATAAATGGGAACAGGCTACCCTGAGCATGGCAGGGTTTGGCAAATAACCAGCCTTCAAGGTACACAGACATGGCATTTAGGGGACTATCCTCCAGCTTGCCTGTGCTCGAATGGCCTCAAGCATTCAGGGCATTAATGGCCAGTTTCCATAGGAGTCAAATCCCGCTGTTTCACTCTTGTACAATCCATCAAGCAGGGCCATGTTCCTGAGCCAGTACTTGAATTATCACTAGAAAATTCAGGTCAGGGAAATACAGGGCCATATTTGAAAACAAACATCATATTTAATGGCCCAAGTCTCTCCCTGCTGCACTTTATATAGACACAGAAGCATCAGAAATTCCCATCACATGCTGCACAACTTACCGCCTTGTACAGGGAAAAGCTTTTCACACAGGACTGGTTACAATGCCCATGGAAAATAAGGTCTTAAGGTAAGTGTGAGTCAGGTCTCCCCATACGCACAAGCCTGGAGCCCTCCCTCCAGCCTGATTTCAGGAGAAGGAGGATTGCAGCCACAGCTACACTGGACAAAATGCCCACGGGGCTGACAGATGGCCTGCGGTGAAGTCTTCACTGCAAGCATCTAAATTCTAGGGCATGCACTCCACTGCTGGTTAATGTTACGATGGTGGCTCTCGACTGTTTAATCCTAAGTTAATAATTCTGTTGAAGTGCGATAATCACACAGCAAGTGCCACACCACCACACAGTGAGCACACAGAGATACCTCTGAGCTACAGTTCCGTCACACAGTACGTTGGTTTTTGGCTCTTTTGTGCATAGCTGCTCTCTGGTCAGCAAAATCTTGTAAAATCCTTCTGTCATGCGCAATTACCTGTAAAATCTGCTGTTGTTCCTGGCCAGATACTTAGGAGCAGGTAGCAAGTGTATCCTTGTAAGTCTGTGTTACTGTTTGTGTATGCATGTGTGCATGAGAACTTCAAATCGGATTATGAAATTAATTTTCTCTATCAGTCCAAAATTCTTCTGTGGATATTCATTTTGCTTTTCTCACATTTGTCTGACACAGGAGTTATCTATACTTTCACCAGCTCTGTACTGCATCACTTCAGCAATAGCAAGAGCCAGGATCTGGACAGCCCTGAAGAGCAGATGATCTGAATTGCCCCCCACCCTTCCTGCAGTAGCAATCACAGTGTTCACCCCAGGCACCATCCATTCAGCCCCACAAGACTTGCTTAATATCATAGCAATAAAAAAAAAAAGAAGACAAAACCCCCCAAGCCCTCTGTGAGGAGGTCAGGGTCTGGGCTCCAGTGCCTTGACTAGGCCACTTCCCTTGTCTTTTGGCAATGGTAATTCTAGAAGAGCAAAATCAAAACTATTTTGAGCTGCGTTATCTGAACAGCTTGTTCTCATTAAGCAACACGCACACTTCACACCTAATCAAAGAGGGCAGGCAAAATGAACGTCCTCATCAGAGCAAAGGAACTGGATGTCACCACTGCAGAGAGGGCAAGAACCAGTTAGGGGAAAAGCAGCCCCAGTGAGAAATAGTTTCTCTGCACTTCAATTCCCCATCTCCAAAAATGGGGATTACGGGACATCTGTGATTTACAGAGTTTTCTGAGATGTTATAGTCCAAACCAGAAAGGTCTATATTCAAAGTCTGGATAGCGTGGGGACAGGAGCAATAGGGTAGCCAGGACTCATGGTCCGATACTTCACTTGAACACACAATGGTCTCAGTGTTTCTCTGTGCAAGTTCAGAGTATGAGAAACCTCATTCTTCCATGAACGGCACTGCTAGCATTGTCTACCACTGCAGCCTTGCCTCCAGTGATCTGGAAACCCATTTTCCAGTAAACATTCTGAATAAATTCCCATCACTGGAGCTCATGACTGGTTGAGCTTTCAGTGATTAGGGGTTTAAACAATCAAAGTTTGTAATACAACAGTTGCATCTCTCTGTGTCCCAGATCAAGGCATTTAAGTCGATATTATCCAAGAAGGGGAAAATCCTGGCTATGTGAATGCTTGGCTTAGATACCTGCGCAATGCCCATGGGATTTGGGTGTGCTCTGTCGCATTCATGACAGACAGGAGGAATTTTCAAAGCTGGGAGGATCACAGATCCCACTCAAATTCATTGGACACTCTTAGAAATCTCTCCACATGTCTAAACAATTTACTAAGAATTTCAGTTTTCTTTGAAGAGAAGGGTAATATGGTCAAATGTGCTGCAGTCCTGAACTGTTATTCGTTCAGACACTGAAGACAGGAGAAGGAGCTGTAGGTGATGTGCTTAAGGCTTCAATCTCAGAAGTATATAACACAGGGAAAAAAGGGCATTAAATAATGATTGTTTTCTCTATTTTTTTTTTAAATCCTTTTTGCCTGCAGGACAAGGACAGACCTGCTCAGTTGAATGAAAGTGGCGTGGCACTGTACAAGTGCCTAGTATGTTGAAAAGGACTAAGAAATGGTGGACTGTCATTTCACCACCCACAAAAACATTTTCTTTGGGGAGCTGAAGGATGTGTTCCCAGCTAAAATGTGGGCAAAACACAGTCATGTCGATATCTATTATCGATATTATCAAGATAGGACAACTGTGCCCTCTGCTTGGTCCATGAGCACTGCCTTGGCAATGGGCATCGAGGAGGGCATGGACACATTCATAGTTCTGCTTAGCTCCAGACATACCCAGTGGAGGATGCAGATGGGTAGATGTTATAGCCCCAAGACCAAAGGTTTCAAGCATGACCAAAGGGAGAACTTCCAGCAACTGCCTTCACCAGAACATGGATTATAAAATCAACCATTCTTTAGGCACCATTCACAGACGGGGACAAAATGGGTGAAAGTAGTTGGGCAACAACATGCCAATGGTCACACCTCCTATTCTCCTGGACCTAAGGGTCAATAAACCAGCAGAAAAGCCAGCAGAAGAATACACAAGGGATTTTTACAGGAAGGGAAGGAAACATTTATTCTCACTCGTCACCTAGGACAGAAATTAACAGGAGTATGAGCTAATGCGGAAAAGCACAGCAAGAGCATGGCACGAAGTCTCTGGAGGGATTGGTAGAGACCCTTTCCTGCAGGTATGTCAGGTCTCTCTCCATCAACCAGATGTGATTTAGGGTTAATACATGTAAACTGCAACACAAACTCAGCTGGAAAGACTGGATGATCAATTTATTTAACCTGATTCCCGTCCAGACAGACCTCTCAGTTCTGCCTTGGTCTGTTTAATCCTGTTAATAAGTACATCACTGCGCTGGCATACAGCACCTGCACTGCTCATAGCAGCTGGTGTTACTGAAAGACAAGCAGACTGGTGATCTACACTGCTCCCTCAGGATATTTGTGAGGCATTTGAAGTGAAGAAGCACAAAAAAAATCATTAAGAATTGCATCATTTTGAGTGTTTTTCCTTCCATACACTCCCCACCCTAGAGATCCTGCCACTTGCTAACATTTCTGTATTTAATCCCTTCCTGAAATAACCTTTTTCCATTGAGAAATTTGCAAGTGTTTGGGAGGGGGAGGAGTTGTTTGCTGTTTTGATGGAAGGAGAGAAACTAAATTATTTCCTGGCTGAGATTTATGTGTCAAATTTTAGCTTGCAACTAGATTTTTTTAGCCAAGTTATGAAATCTGAAGATAATTCCAACTCTCCTCCTCATCGACTTTTATGAAGTAATTCCTGATATGTGCCAAAACAAAAGGAGACTCCGCACCATGAAGTCTTTCAATAGAAATGAGGAGACCCATCCCTGCGCAGAAGGAAAGTGCAGAAACATACGTCAGTCTAGTCAGTGCTGTTAGAAGGCAGAAACTCAACCCCATCTTACTAAAAACTGGTGAACACGCTGACGAACCTGTGTCCCTTAAATGCTTTGGATGCAAACTGAGAGCAAGGCAGAGGTTGCACTTGACTGTGGATAAAAGGAAGCCGAGTTTTTCTTGAGGCATCAGGCTTTTTGGAAACTTAAGAGCAAATGCCTTGATGTGATACCTTAAAGATGCTCCAGATCTGCTGAGACTATTCAGTTCCACGCTGGTCAGTGCAAGGTGTTACAGTCATGTCTTCCAGCAAAAGGACACAGAAATCCCTCACTAAGCCATGGGCATTGTTGTACTCCTCCATCCCTTCTGTCACATTTGCCATGCTAGACCAGTGCAACGGTTATGGCCTGACCCACGCCTGAACAGTAAGGTGGCTGGAGCAGTTGCCCATGGACTGGCTCAAAGGGAAGAGCAAAGAGGCAGCAGAGATGAGTTACTGTGCATGCCAGAAACCCACAGTGAGACCTGGATCCCTGAAACTCAGGGTCTCAGGTGAGGCATTCCAAAAAGGCTGGGGCTGTTAGCTACATCAATATCAGCAAGTCAGCTGGAGCATGAGGAACATGCTTGCACACTGAAGCTCTAGATGTGTTTGGAGTGAGCAAATACATGGGGAAGGGGATCAGAAAGTGTATGAACTACCACTTGTGGATTTAAGGGGCAATGGGCACAAACTGAAGCACAGGAAGTTCCAGCTGAACATGAGGAAGAACTTCTTCCCTCTGAGGGTGACGGAGCCCTGGAACAGGCTGCCCAGGGAGGTTGTGGAGTCTCCTTCTCTGGAG
>Ga0065711_1051253_pt1 | contig 10457 bp, 6 predicted proteins | sample Hoacrofraction12_FD_59098 | JGI IMG/M metagenome (GOLD analysis project Ga0065711, IMG submission 59098) | Hoatzin crop microbial communities from Cojedes, Venezuela - Epithelial fraction 12 v2 (version 2) | ecosystem: Host-associated > Birds > Digestive system > Esophagus > Crop | place...
TTTTTTTTTTTTTTTTTTTTTTTTTATTTCAACAGAGCGCCTGAAATCATACTGGGTCTACCGTTCTGTGAAGCTATTGACATGTGGTCACTGGGCTGTGTTATAGCGGAGCTGTTCCTAGGCTGGCCTCTGTATCCAGGAGCATCTGAGTATGATCAGGTGAGAGTGCGGGGCCCGTGTGGGGATGTTCAAATGAAACCACAATGATCTGCGTTCAGACCCTCTGAACCCAGTGTATCCTGTGTCAATTTTAATCTAGTACGAATCGCTGTTGTCTGCCATCTTAAGTTCATTTTCCTTCTGTGATATTCCCATTGCCTCTGTGTCTCTGGTGTACAGGAGAGCATGGAGTTCTGTGTGCTTTCACTTGAGCTGAATGTACTTGTCCAGTATATAGAGTCAATTTACAGTTAACCCCCTGGCTTCCAAACCCAAAAACTGTTGAAATACCTTCCTGTCAAAATAGAAGTGAGGTGTGTGTCCTGACTTGAAATGTCCTCTATGATTTCACCATGAGGGCAGTTTTTCCGTGTGGAGACAGAGCAAGCCTATCATTCCTCTCCTGTTAATACCTACAGCAGCCCTCATTTTTAATGCAAATTTGTGGGCCCCAAGCTGTCTCTGAAATAGAAGGGCAGGAGTCTTAAAAGGCATCTTGAACTCATTAGTTCTTTCCATGGATAATTAGCATTATTACCTGGGCTGGTTGGTTGCCTATAAAAGGACAAAAAGTCTATAGGAGAAGTCTTTTGAGGGTAACTTTTCCACTGTGTTTTTTATGGTGGTATCTTGCTACAGTGCTTGGCATAATTTTTCTTATGTGATAAAATACATGAAAACTTACCAGGTCTGAAAACTTACTTGTGTTACATCTTCCCGGCACTGTAAATTTCCAGAGGAAACACAGTGATACCTTAATGAGCAGAATGAGTTAGAAAATAACTGAGGTACAGCATGGTGGTTTCCTTGCACACTAAGTTTTGTGTAATTCTGAGAACCTTATCTAGTCATGTAGGTGAGTGGGGAGGAGGTGCTTTTTCCATTGCCTAGTAGACAGGGTTTTGCAGTTCTTTGTGAGGCAGCATGAGGTGTGACTTCATGTGGTTGATTTTGGTATCTGAATTGCCCTTGAAAACTAGAGATGGCTTGCTTTCAAGTTTTCTGAGATTCTGCAGCAGCGAGTAAAAGCTCAGGCAGAACTTGTGAGAGGACCTCTTCCGGAATGAGTTAATGGGTTGGGATGGGATTTACAATTGTTTTTTAAAGACCCTTTGGCTGTAAAGCAAGAGTTATGTCTGGTAAAAATAGCAGAACTCTTAACTGGACTATTGTGTAGGTACAAAAAATACTCACCTGCAGACACTTCAGATCCACACTGTCAATAAATTCATGTGGATCACAAGCTATAACGGTGAGTTAAGTGTCCCATGGTGTTCGGCTGTTTTGGTACAGTGGAATAGCAGGACTTGTGCAAATAATAAATGAAACATACTAAAAGATCTATAACTGATAATTCAAACAAAGCCTAGTTACCTTAACACTGAGTTTCCAATCTTCATTTTATAAATCAGACTTACCAATTTTTTTTTCTTAAACTTTTAAATAGATTCCTTTGAGGGGAGAGTCATGACAAAGGCAGCGTCACGTTTCTCACTGTACGTCTTGAGAGCAAATAGCATTAGCAATTGAGCAACATCTGGAATATTTCAAAAAGCTTGTTATTGTGTTTTTTCATAACTTGCTATTTTCTTTCCTTTTGAGCATACCTTTTTATTTGTTAGCTCTCTGCCAGTGTCTTATTGATACCGTGACAAGTATTCAGGTGCATTTTCCAAAATTCTGAGCCATTTTTTTGTGACGTGAAGTATTTTAAATGTTTCTGACGATGTAAGAATGTGATTGTGTTAAGAAGTTTGGTCTTGCTTCCTTGCGCAGTAGTTTTCCCCTGGCATTGTTCTCAAATCATGTACCTAGAGTATATAGACTCATGGAACGGTTTGGGCTGGAAGGGATCTTTAAAGGCTGCCCGGCCCAGCCCCTGCAGCGAGCAGGGACAGCACCCAGCAGAGCAGGGTGTGCAGAGCCCCGTCCAGCCCGGCCGGGGATGGGTCCAGGGACAGGGCATTCCCCACGTCTCTGGGCAGCCTGGGCTGGGGTCTCACCACCCTCAGCGTAAAAAATGTCTTCCTTGCATCCAGTCTAAATCTACCCTCTTTTAGTTAAAGACCATCACCTCTTGTCCTGTCGCTACAGGCCTTGCTAAAAAGCCCATCCCCATCTCTCTCATAAGGCCCTTTTAAATACTGAAAGGCCTCAGTAAGATCTTCCCGCAGCCTTCTCCTCCCCAGGCTGACCAGCCCCAGCTCTCCCAGCCTTCCCTCCCAGCAGAGGGGTTCCAGCCCTCTGATCACTGCTGAGACCTCCTCTGGCCCCGCTCCCACAGCTCCAGGTCTGTCCTGTGCTGAGGGCTCCAGAGCTGGACACAGGACTCCTGGGGGGTCTCAGCAGAGCGGGGCAGAGGGGCAGAATCCCCTTGCTTGACCTGTGGCCACGTCACAGCAATGTTGCTTGGATACTTAGGCCTTTAATTATACACACATACATCATAACTTCTGTGGTATTTTTCTCTCAAGCTGTGTACTTCATACATTGCTGATATTAAAGACTATTGGTGTTACTTTATCCATGTCTCAAAAGCTTACATTCTGCTCACATACGCTTGGACAAAAAAATATTTCCATAAAATAAGAACAATGTGTTTAAAACCTAAAATTTCTGCAGATAATGTACTGAAAAAGTGAAGTGTCCTTATAAATCCCTGATATAGTTCTTTTGATTTTGCAGTTTCAGTTATCTGGACCTTCTTTATTTACAGGTTGTTTCCTATTCGCTGTGAACAAACCTGGCTGATAATTACTCCGTTAGCTAAAAGTTCTTTATATTTGGAGCACTCATTCTTCTAATTTTCTTTTCCTAGATTCGTTATATTTCACAAACTCAAGGCCTTCCAGCAGAGTATCTTCTCAGTGCGGGAACGAAAACAAGCAGGTTTTTTAACAGAGATCCAAATTTGGGATATCCACTGTGGAGGTTAAAGGTTTGTCTGTCTTTGTAATTCCCAGTTTTGTTTTGTTCATTGAGGACTTGATATAAATTCACACTTAGTTTTAGTGTGCTGTGAAAACATTCTGAGTGACGATTGGATCTGAAATGCTGTTCAGATATAGATGATCTGTGTATTTCATTTCAGAAACTGTACAGACCTTCTGGTACTCATCTACAGTAGCAGCTGTGCATGATAGTACCGGCACAGAGTGGGTGTTAAAGTAATTGAGATAATGGGTACTTATTATGGCCTACTCAGTCTTGGTGAAGTATACCATCTTGTTGTCATCTCCTGACAATACAAAGAGTAAAATAGGGAGTATTTCATCATGGTCTTTGTTAGTTTAACAGAAATCTATTTGTGTGTTGGCAGAGGACGGGAAAGAATCAGATGTATGCTCGATTTGCCTTTAAAGCTGAGCAGCAAAAGGAAGGGAATTTTGCCTTTCTTCTTTGTAAAAAAGGGATTTAAAATACTTATAGCCTCTTTGCTTCCTACATCAGAAATCGTCAGTTCTGGCTAATGCACTACCTAAAGAAGCCTTGAAATGAAGTCATCCTGTTGTTAATTCAGCTTTGCAATGAATGATCTTTCCAGCTGAGGAAATGAGAACCCATGGCTGTTTTGGTTTGGCCTACTGGCATGCAATTTGTCTGAAAACAGGCAAAAGATCACTTGGCTCGGCTCTTTTCTTGCTACTTTATCAATATGTGATATCTCAGTTTATATTAACAAATGCTTTCTTTTATAGACCCCAGAAGAACATGAGTTGGAGACAGGAATAAAATCAAAAGAAGCTCGGAAATATATATTCAACTGTTTGGATGATATGGCGCAGGTGTGTGGAGATCTTGTAACACACAGAAAACAGTCATATTAATTACATACATTATTGGGATCTCTAAAAATGAGGCTCCTGTGCTGGAGCAGTCCTCTTCCACAGGCTGTTGAGAACACTGACGTAGGTTTGCCGTGGTGCCAATTTGCATCAGAAATCGCTGTGTTAAAGACTATCAAAATGTTAATTATGAAACTGTTAGAAATTTCTTGGTGTTTTTTCTTAGGCCTTGATCCGGTAGATGCAAGAAGTGTGCTTAGCCTGTTATCGCTAGAGTAGTCAAGCACTAGGAAAGCTAAGCCCCTCCAGATGTGTTTGTAGGATTAGGCCTCTTATTTGACTTTGGAAATGTTGACAGGAACTAGAGATGATTCTATTTTTCCACTCTGTTTTCAGAGGTAAAATGAAGGAATATCTGAGTGTTTTTAATATCATGAGGCCTGAATCTTAAATATGTTGGTCTCAATTTTCTGTTGCTTTTGTAGCTGTTATCATCACTTTATACGTGTGGAGAATGTAAAATGTTGCCATTCTGATTTGCTAGCCCCTTACAGCCCCACACAAAAATGAGTATATTGCCAAGCAGTGGAGAGTGAAACCTGGTTGATATCTATTTAACAGACCAACTTCATGTTGAGATGAGAATTCCATGTGTAAGCTTGATTGCCTTTTATAGAAAGAGCAAGGGAAAGGTTGTGTTAGTGCTGTAGGACCTAAAATTAAGCAGGCTAAGAGACAGAAATGCTTAATAAATATTTTTGCATGTTTTGAAATTACTGAATTGTTAGGTAGCAGTTAATGTGATGTTTGTGTAAACTACTCTCCTTCTGTCTTCAAGGTGAATATGTCTACAGACTTAGAAGGGACTGACATGTTGGCAGAGAAGGCTGACCGAAGGGAATATATTGATTTGTTGAAGAAAATGCTAACAATTGATGCAGATAAGAGAATTACTCCACTGAAGACTTTGAACCATCCATTTGTTACAATGACACATCTACTGGATTTCCCACACAGTAATCAGTAGGCTTCCTTAGATTTCTTCTTTTGTATCAGGAGGACTAATTGGAAACACAGAGTAGCGCTTTTCTGCTTTCTGTCAATGTTGTTTTCTGCAGTTTCTGGCTGATCTGAAATTAGCAATGGCATGTATAAGGAATGGCATGTTCATAAGCTTCCTTTTTGGTGTTTTAGGACATTCTTTGTTAGTTTCAAAAAAAAAAAAAAGAAAAAAAGAAAAAACCCTGGACATAAAGGCATGTGCATAAAGTTGGGAAACTGTCATGTCTCTGTTGTACTGTTTTTACATATCTGATATTTTCCTTCTGTCATTCTGTTTCAGTGTGAAATCTTGCTTTCAGAATATGGAGATCTGCAAGCGAAGAGTTAATATGTATGATACAGTGAATCAGATTAAGAGCCCATTCACAACTCACGTTGCTCCTAATACAAGCACAAATCTGACAATGAGCTTTAACAACCAGCTCAATACAGTACACAATCAGGTATAGCATCTTTTAGCTGATTTATACTAATCGAAGAAATGGAGTAGTCTAATTTTGTGCCTTCGCTCCAAATCCTGTTCTGCAAAATAGTATATTTAAATTGCTCTCCAGAATTTGTAGTCTTGTCTTGAAATTTAATTTTCTGAAGCTCAGGCAGTCTCTTTACTTCACCTAATCATATTTACCTGTCAGTTCCAGCAGTGTAAGAAAGCTGGTGCAATTCATGTTTTTTCTCCAATGTTGTCTTATGCCTTTTTACCTGAAACTTTTTCCTGGTGCTTCCTTTGTAGTATAATGCTGATGGTTCCTGTTGTTTGTTTTATAGCAAGCATGAGTAATAAATCTGATTTTTTTTTTTTTTTTTTCCTCCCCCCTAGGCCAGTGTATTGGCTTCCAATTCTACTGCTGCTGCTACTCTTTCGCTGGCAAACTCGGATGTCTCACTGCTAAACTATCAGTCTGCTTTGTATCCATCATCTGCAGCACCGGTTGCAGGAGTGGCCCAGCAGAGTGTTTCCTTGCAGCCTGGAACCACGCAGATCTGCACGCAGACTGACCCATTCCAGCAGACGTTCATAGTTTGTCCCCCTGCTTTTCAAAGTAAGCAGAAGAAAACTTTGTATGATACTGTGGTTTCAGTTAGGTAGAAATGAGAGGTTGTAATTTGCAGTAAATTGAGAAGGTACAGAAGACCACTCTGTGCATGTCACACAGTGCTCTTGAATGAGATCTAAGTGCAGAATCAGGTCAGACATGTGTAGACATTGTGGTTCTCTTCCAGGTCATGCTTGAACAGGTGACAGTATCTTGCCTGCCTAGGTTGCAGTATTCAGCTGGTTGCTCAACCAGTTTTTCCCCTGAAACTGAACACGACAGCATTCCACAGAAAGCAGTGAGCAGAGGAGCCAGACCTATCTGAAAATAAGAAATTGGCGTGCTGTGTTTTGTATGTCAGGAGGGAATATCTGGTCTTTGAGTTTCAGTTCACAAGCATTGATGCAGCTGTGTAGTTTGCTAGCAATAAATTGTCAAGTGAGGGTAGCACGAGCATAGCTCTATTAATCCTGAAAGTTCTATTTATGCTTATATCTGGATTGTGTTAGTATGGAGTGTTATATATGAAATGAGAACTGATAGTGTAAGGTTTAAACTTTTAACCTAGTCTCAAGCAACATTGAGTTAGATGTCTGTGTTATCTGTGTTTCTGGATACAAGACAATGGACTTCAACAGAGCCAAGCTTCTGAGGACTGGTTGTCCATCATTGCCCTTTGGCATACCGGGACTGCAGAAGTATTTACTTCATCTGGTGTTTTATTAGTATACTTTTGTCAAAGGGAACAGCTTTTCTTTCTCTTCATCTGACCCTGTCTTCTGCCCTTACCTGGTAGGAATTTGATTTTTGGAAAGAAACTGGGAAAAAAAAAAAAAAAAGTAGCTTAGCAGTGATGTATTCTTGTCCTCTGCAGCTGGACTTCAGGCAACTACAAAGCATTCTGGGTTCCCAGTAAGGATGGAGAACGCTGTCCCAATTGTACCACAAGCACCTGCAGCACAGCCACTGCAGATCCAGTCTGGAGTTCTCACACAGGTAAAAAACAAACAAAAAAACCCCAACCACAAACACAAAAACCTCCAAAACCAAAAAACCCAACGTAGAGTTAACTGCAATTCCTACCACCATCCAGGAGAACCCGACTGCCCCTCTGGTGCTGGGGTGTATGCAGGGGTCTTCAGAGCGCTCTGAAAGGTTAAATGCAGATCGCTTCTAAGACAGTGTTTTCTTGGTTTGTTTTGTTGTTCTGGAATATTTAAAGTCTAAACTATTTCATGTCATGTGCCTCCCTGGTTTTAGGAGTTTTGTTTAATAATGGGAATACATAAGTAGTTTTCAGCTGCTAAAAACAGGCTGTATTTTTTCATGGGTGTACACTGTCTTATAGGTAGTGGTTTATGTTTTTGCCTACACTTTAAAAATGTGGCAGCAAATCAGTAAACAGAAGTGGCAGCACAGATTACTCATGTTAAAATTTTGTATTTAAATAAAAAAAATTATTTCTGAATCCTTCTCACTTAGTTACATTGTTACTGTGATGTATAGCGATGACATATCTATTTCTGTTGTTTGCAGTTTAAACAATATGTGATAGCAAAATTCACAAATAGTTCTAAAAATATTTTGAACATTAGTAGTATGTTGTAAATTAAAACATTTTTTATTTTCAAAAAATAATGCTTTAATATATAGCGAGTGCCCAGTGATTCACAGGTTTTATTCACGGAAAAGTTGTCATTGCCTTTATAATTAAGTGCACTTTTTTTATTTGCATGGATTTAGTTTCTGCTGACATTAACACATACTTTATTAGTTTTACTCTCCAGGCAGAATATTGTACTTATTGACCTACTTGTAGAGGAGTAATTTTTAGATTGTCCAGTCCAAATAATTTTGGTGGTGTTCTGTGATCTCTCGTTTGTCTAGCGTAATTACACAGGTAACAGTATCCGAAAAGCAGAATACACATGAAGGAGGCCCACCTGAATCCGAACCCTGCTTTTCCTGAGAGTGCAAACTGCACGCTGAGAATCTAATTTTAATTAGACATTTGATGGACTAGTATGTGTCTTGGTAGTTTCATCACAGATAGCTTTGCTCTTCCGTGATACAAAAGACCTACCGTGCCTTCTGTTAAATCCCTTAGCTTATCTTTTTCCAAGAGTACTGTATGTGAATTTGGAGGTACGATAGTAAACGCTGTGTCCTGCTAGGGGTGCAGTTTGTGTTATGGTTAGCGCAGCGCATGTAGTGTAACTTGCTCTCTGAGACCCAGTAAAGTATCAATAGCTGAACACTATCTCATTTTTTCTTTAACTGTGTCGTCGGAGAGATCCTGTTCCCAAATGCCCTGTTGCTTGTGTTCCCCTCAGGGACATGTAATTGCTTAGAGGAGCATGCCCGGAGGGTCTGGGTATTGGTTTCACTGCATCCATTACAATTCTGGAGCCTGCTCAAGCACCATAGAATGCCAGTGAGGTGAAACCTTTTCTGGCCCTATTGCTGAACCCACTTATCCTGCCTCAGTACGTGTGTTTCACTCACTGCCTGATCTACATTTCAGGGAAGCTGTACACCACTAATGGTAGCAACTCTTCATCCTCAAGTAGCCACCATCACGCCGCAGTATGCGGTCCCCTTTACTCTGAACTGCGCAGCCGGCCGGCCAGCGCTAGTAGAACAGACGGCTGCAGTACTGGTAATTGCCTCCCTTGATTGTGTTCACTAACTGAGTTTTTGTTTTAACTTAGACTTGCAGAGGGCATGGAAGCATGTGCCATCTTGTGGCTGTGTTCTTGCTACATCTTAATGTCTTGTTGTTTTCCTCCCCAACATTGCTGAAGCACTGTCTGACTCTGATGTTTAGTGTGGCTCTGTAAAGAATCCAGATGCATTGACTATTACTTTTTAGTAGCCTAGTATCATAAAGCTCTTCTAAGCTATACTGTAGAAGAGTTGTAATTGTTCTTGTTCTTCGCTTACTATCCTATCTTTGCCTTTTGATTGTTAAATACAAAGGTATCAGTCTTTAGCTTGACTCTGCTACAGGTACCTGGATGGCCAGAATTTGAACTACTTGGCAAGTTAGCGACATATATTTTTGTCTTCAACACCTGTAGAGCTGCTTTGCACGTAGAAATGTTTCAGGTCATTAAGCACAGGCTAAAATCTCTAATGACAGAAAATTCTTTAATGTATTGCTTTAGCAGTCAATTTCTCTTAACCTCTGTTAACATTGACAATAATTTTCTGGCCTTTTGTTATTTATAGCCAGTCACAGGTAGTTTGCTTCATCCAGATAAAGATGCCATTCTTCACAGACACTTTCAGTTCATATGTATTTCTTGGTTGAAATTAAAGGTGAGCTCTAGTATCCAAAACGGCAATAGCTAGCTTTGAGGCTATTTGGAACATTTTTTAAGAAGGATGGGGGAAGGGAATAAACACACCTTTAAGAAGTGTATGTTTTCAAAATTATCCTTTTTTGTCTTCATTTGGCACCTGCATCAGAACAACTTTGCAAGTGCCACAAAGACGTCATTGTAAAACTCCAGAATCAGATCAGTGAAGCTTATGAAAACATCGCAGTGCACTTAAGTGCTGGTATCCTCACATGTCTTTCAAAGCACATTCCATTACGTGAACCATGTTGTTTCTTGTGGCTTTAAAGTGATAGTTTGACTGTCATTTTCTTCCAAGAGGCAGACCTCTGTTGAAGTGGAATTTGCTTGAGTCATACCTGTACTGAAATTAAAACCCACTCTGCTGAGTTCTTCTGAAGCAAGTTAACAGCTCCCTGTTCCTGAGGATGGAAAGGCAGGATAGTGGGGTTCTCATGGGTCACAGCTCTGAGCTAGACAGACCCAGGGATGTATCCCCTTTCTTCCTCCTGAATTTTGATTGCTGAAAGGCTGCAATCTAGGCTCTGAAAACGGCAAGAGGTGACTGTAGCAGAGCTTGGGACACAAGTGAGTTGTTAGTGATGTTTTCAAAAGTGTGTTTGGGCTTTCGATTCAAGAGGCAAATTCTGTTCTCCTGCATGTGTGCAGTGGACTTGACGTTCAACTCCCCTGTACAGCAGTGGAGATCAGAGCCAGCTGTCTCCAGACCGTGAGCCTGGATTCAGAGTTTCTCTGGAGGACATGTTATTTCTGTTTGGATTCTGGGAGCCTTTGGCGTGAAGTTGCTCACCTTTAGTGCTTCCGACACTTCTCCCTTGCTGCTTCCCCTGAGTTTGCATTAGCCATTTGCTAAGCTTTGCATATTTTTGTCCTTCCTCTGTCAAAACAGTTCGTCGCTTGGAAGGCCCGATTTCTGCCTCTTATTGGGAATTTATATCTTGCTGTATTAAACTCTCTGCTTTGTCTTGTGCAGGTGTTGGCTTTTGGAAAGACGCATGGTGTGACTTTTAACATATTTCTCTTTTTTTTTTTTTTTTTTTTTTTTTTTTTTT
>Ga0065711_1051254_pt1 | contig 10456 bp, 5 predicted proteins | sample Hoacrofraction12_FD_59098 | JGI IMG/M metagenome (GOLD analysis project Ga0065711, IMG submission 59098) | Hoatzin crop microbial communities from Cojedes, Venezuela - Epithelial fraction 12 v2 (version 2) | ecosystem: Host-associated > Birds > Digestive system > Esophagus > Crop | place...
CTCTAGCTGAAACTGTTTCTATGGTTTGGGACTCAGCCAACACAGACAACTCAGGAATTTTTGAGCCAAAGGTGAAAGCACACAGCGAGGAAGACTACGAGCCTTCATCCAGAAGACCCCCACAGACGACACTGCGCAAGTGCTAAAGGGGGGTGGAGTATGATAATGAATTCCTAGAAATAATTACAATTGTCCAGCCTACTTAGATAAGCTTTGTAATAAATAGGTGCATGCTTCGTGACTCGGTGTGCAAGTTAGGAGCAGCGATCCCCCTTGCACCCGGCGCTGCAATAAAAATACCTGCTTTATAACTCTCGGAGTTGTGAAGTTTGATTCCGCACGTCAGAGCTTAGCAACCGTTAAACTTTCTGAAGTGCACTGATCTCTAATTGTTATTTTCCACAAACAGCTAGAATCCTGGCATAGGACTGGAGTCTCTAAGCTCTTTCACACTAAATAATATTCCTGCAGCAGTATATCACCACTGACACGAAGGAGTAAATCCACGTGGACACAAAGTAGCTCCCTACAGTATAAGCATCACTACATAAAGGCAACTTTTGCACGTAGACAAATCCTCATTCTCCACTAAGAACAGCAAATTACATCCTGACACAGTACACAGTTCCCCGCTTTCCCTGCTGGAGCTGTTCTGCTTATGCATTCACCGAGGCAGAAGGCAAATGAGAGCATCTCCGCAGCCAGTAGTTAGGGCTCAGCTGGGAGACCACAGCTAAACTGTGATGTTCTGTAAAGCAAAATGCCGGTCTAACTCTATGACATCGGGCAGGGAACACGCTTCGGCACTGCCCTGGGTAGTTTTACTAGCTCTTCTAGTAGAATTTATGTAACCTGTACAGCTGACTCTCTCAAGTATCAGAGATGTCTCTTTAATGATATACTGATTGCATGGCTAAGGTCCAAAGTTCCAAGCTTTTCTCAGTAGCATTGAAGCCTGCCTGGATGCAGCATTGAAGCGTACGCCTTGATGCTAGGACTCTGCTGGCAAGATGCAGTAAATAGAAATCTTCTTTTTACAGTTTATCGGTACAGAAAATGTTTCCTCTATTTTATATCAACGGGTGTCTTTCATTTCCTTGAGGTTTAATACCCCTGCTGGTATTAGATCAATCTTATTCTTTACAACAGGCTTTTCAACAGTAACTGTATCTTCCTTAAGTTAAGGCTCAGAAAAGCTGACAGATCAGGAGATACTGTGTCGGTGAATGGTGAAACCAAAATGCAAAGGGGCAAAAAATCTGTACCTGTATCCAGAACTAAACAGATCTGGGGGAATAATGGATTTTTTTTTACCTTGGTGGACGAACCTAAGTAAAAAAGGTTAGATAAAATCCAAACCACTTTATTTATTTTAGTTTGTTGAGAGTTTTAATTAAAAAAAACCAGAAACCTCTCACTATATTACGATTTTGGTTCTATTCAATTTTTTGAAGTTTTTTTTTTTTTACTTAGACCAACTTTTAAACAAAATTAAAATACCTTATTGTAATCGGGAGAAAATAAGTTCTGTGTAAAAATGTAGAAATTAGAAGTTCCAGTATTTCTGGAATACAACATTATGCTTTGAAAATGGCAAGCTACATTTTAAAGATACTTTTGCTCTTCCCTGCTCAATTTGGCCTAAATTCCTGAAGAGTTGGCACACAGCAGTTTTTCTTCAGCGAGCTGTAGCAGTAGGTTAGTTTCTCACACTTTGCAGAGCTCTGAGCATGCCTTAAAGTAGTTCATGGCCCATATTCTAACCCTGTCACAACCATGACAAATCCTACTCTGACCAAAATCAGTGGCTTTGATCCACTTCAAAATAAACTTCTCATTCCATGCTTTTTCTGCCCTATTACCCATAATCCCCATCCTGTGGAAGAGACACCATGAAAACATAACCTCTTCCAAGCTTTTTATTTTCTTGTTGGCTTTTCATTTTTCATGTTCCTTTTTCTTCTGACGGATGTTTTCCAGGAGTTTTCTGGGTCCCTGCTGATGACCAGGATTTGTACTTCTCCCACTTTCTGGCCCTTTCTTGTTCTGTTCTAGTGTAACTCACGTTTCCGTTATTTGATTCAAGCTATGACCTCTCTCCCTCTCTCACATTTCCAGTCCCAATGCTATTTCAAGCATGTTCTACTGCACCCCTACTCTTCATTGTCTCAAATTAAAAGCAATACTTCAAAAGTTATGGAGGGAAAAATAGCATGTGATATCCTGTAGACAAACCAGGCGGCAGCTCAACATGGCGTAAATCAATGCGGTAAAACCTCTTCCCAGACTCCCATCATCCAGTTCTTCTGGCTGGGCAGCATTATCCAAATGCAAATTGAGAAGGAGCTGGGAAAAATTTTCCCCAGAATTAAAGTTGCCAGGGAAGTTTCATTGCTCCAATGGTGTTCTGGCCTCTTTACAGGCTGGTAAAAGAGTTTCCCTAAGTAGTCCCACATCACTGGATTCCTATGGAAGGGATTAATCTCAGTAAACTTTTCTCATAGGCTGCTTAGGGCACTATAAACTGCTTTGCTTTTCTCACAGAGAACTATTCCTGTTTTTCATCACATGAACTAGTTCACACGTGATCTGTTGTATTAATCAAGTCCCATGTAAGTCAAAGCCTGAAATCAGCCTAACAACCTGATTTCACTGAAATAAGTGTACCCTTTATACAAGATAAGACTTCCATACCTTGTCTTGCCATTTCAGAATTTTAGCTTTCAGCAACAGAGGCATTTATCAGACACATACGTATTCTGTGCTCCCTGCTCTGCTTCATTCGGGGCTCCAAGGGAGCAGCAGTTTGTTCTCTCTCTCTTTTTTTTTTTTTAAATATCTTCCGTCTCCTGGAGAAGTGTTAAGGGGCCTGAAATCCCAACGAAGGGAAAAGGGGAGGAAAAAACGACTTTATTGTTCTTCAAAGTATTTAGAGATCGCAAAACCTTCTGGTTTTATCAAAACTAACACAGCCTGAGAATGCCGAGGTTAAGGCCCAGAAGTCCCTTTGGAGGTCTGCGTATCAAAAGGTACAAATATTAGCCTGACACCGAAAGAGGAGAGAGAAAAGAAAGTCAGGACTTTGGAAAGCCAAATTGTGACACTCTCAAGAGACCACAAGTGCTCAAACCTCTTCCTCCAGGCTGCTATTAAAAAAAAGCCCCAAGCCCAAAAAGCTAGCTTCTAATGCAGAGACCTATTTCACTTTATACAAGATGACGTAAAGAAAAGAAAGTGAAAATGCAGTGCAGATTTTTTTGTTACTGCTTCTCTGTTGAAAAGAAAGTGAATCTCTAAGAAAGAAAGGGCCAGAAAGACAGAAAACTTTCCATTGTAAAAATGCTGTCTAAAATTAATTAGCTTATTTCTGTTCGTATTTGGGGGAAGCTCATTGAAAGGGATTGCTGGGGCTTTGAGCCTGAAGTTAAACATACTCAGATCAAATAAATTTTGACTATATCTTGCATGAATCATTTGAACATTCTGAGGCGGCCTTTCATGCTGCAAGTGTTATTTTTCAGGATGATTTTATTCGCTTCGTAGAATTTGGTGTGAAACTTCATGCCACAGATATTTTTTCTAAAACAGAGTTATTGTCATTTTAGGTCGGACAACTTTGAAGCTTCCCTTTAAAAAGGAGGAAAGAATTTCATATAATGCTAAAGCAAATATAGTACTTCTACTTGAAATGAAGTGCAAATCAGTGACTAGGTGTGCAATTTAAAAACGTGCTGTGGATTTTCCGCAAACTTCTAGGTGGAACAAGCCTCATATCACCTTACTTTAAGTTTACTTTTCAGCCTTTCTCTCTGTGTTAATTAAGCCACAGATATACTCTGGCACACTTCTGCTCAGAACACCAGTAGCAGGTAGCAGATTGTTCATACCAGCCATTGCAATCCGACCTGAGAATTCATAGTTCTTTCTCCCAGCTTCAGTAAGTTTCAGGTCCACCCAAGCCTGAACCTTCACTGAAATTTAGCTCAATCACTGTAGTTGCTTCTTTGTCCAACATGAATATTGACCTAAACTGATTTACTCAAGAGTGTCTTTCTTCTTGGGCAGATTTGAGTGATTTGAAATCTGCCACAGAAACTGAAAAACCTGTATATTTTTGGCCTACCCTCAGTAGAATAAGAAATAAAAATTACAGACGTGTGGTCATCAGCAATTTACATACCAGGAACACTTTTATTAATAAAAATTTACTTAGAAACTGTACCTGAAGTCAGGTTTATAACGCCCGTATCTGGGCAAATGTCCTATAGGCATTGCTGGTAAGGTGACTCTAACAGACCTTTAACAGCATTTAAACGTTTCTTAAGATCTTTACAGGGAGGCAATTCTGACAGCCTTAGGCTGAGCACTCCCAGCAGTGCTGTTGGTTTCAGTGGGACGATATGGTGAGATTGATGCTCACTGGCATGAGCAATGCTGATATTGTTGATATCATCTGGCCCTAGGTTATCTGGGCAATTACAGTGGAGAGCTCTTGAACACAGTTCTTTCATTTTTTTCATAATCTCTCTTTGGGCATTATTAACATTTTTATTTTAACTGGAATTAGCTTTCAATGTCCCATTTTAAACAGTATATTTTTAAGTACATTAATATTGCAAAATTCTGTTGCCAAAAAAAAGAGAAGTGGTCATTCTCCTTGGCTCCATGGTATTACTCCTATTTTATTTGTTCTGTTAGAATACTGCAAACCTGAAATATATCTTTACTGGAAACAGAGACATGCATGCATGCGTGTAAATCAGTGAGGCTACACGACGTGGATAATTCGCCATCCATTGTCAAGGGAAGCACAACCTGCTGATAACATCATGTAGCTATGGCCTGGTTCCCACCCTCATCAATGCTGATCTCAGAGCTACTCTATGACCTGGCAGGACAAACACGGTGCTTCTCAGGCAGAAGCCCAGAGCTACATTTCTTTAGAACCAGACTTAGATATGGAAAGAAAAACAGTTACTGATATAATATATAGTCCAGAATGGCAAAGCTACCCTCAAAAGCAGCGTGTGTGTATTTTTATAACCAGATTCTACCAAGCAAAGGGAGATTGCTCCCATTCAGGACTGAGACACCTTTTTAGAGCCTTAAAATCCATCACCGCAGGAGTTGCAACTTGGGAAGAAAACAAAAACCCAATATATTTGATCAAAGTGGATTTGGGGGTTTTTTTCTGTTTCTGGAGGGTCCGGGAAAACCGGTGTGAAGGTGAACAGGAAACCGACGGGATAAAGAAACAGTGCAAGCTAAAGTGACAAAGATGTGCTCTGAAACCCAGCATTCCTGCAAATTGCACCCTCCCCAAAGCACAAAAGATGACAGCAAACTTTGTGCATCTCCTGCTACGTAAAATCTGTATGAGACCAACATGAAGCAGAATGGTTTAAGTCTGTTATCAAATATACAGTCTTTTGTGATCATCTGTCCTTGAAATACAATACAATCTGATGGTAATTAGAACATCAATGAAGTAATTACATCCATTCAAAGTGAAAGGTGTCTGGACAGCATAATGAACAAAAGTGTGTTAATACAGAAGAAGTAAAACAGAGATCCATTCATCTCTCTGTTGGATAAATGCATTCTATAAAGCTATCTTTATATAATTTGGATGTCTTCTTGTGGGTGCATTAGCACTTCTCAGTTTTTCATGTCTAGATTTATAGATAGATACTAATGACTAAGCACAGAAAACATACTTCAGCATTCTCAAACGAAGCCTTCTAAGGTAATCTATTTTTTCTTATCATCCATATGATTAGAAGATTCCTTGCATTTTTCTTTGGGGTGATAACAATATATAATTACTTCATTTAAGTGAAGTGGAAGAGCAGCTTTTAAACTGAGTGTAGCTTACAAGTCTGGCAAGACTGAAAGGAACATTATCTCAAGTCAAGCTGTTTGATTTTTCTTCTTTTCCCTTTCTCCTAGCTCATATTGCCATATGATGCTTCTCCTATACCAGGTTGTCTTTAACCAGCATGTAAATAGAAACAGCCTTAAAAAAATGTCAAGAATATTTACCAGCTCAGGACCAAAATCTATTCATCCATCTCTACTATCACAATGAAGATAACAAAGCAAACTAATGCTTCAAAGACTTAATGATACTTAATTCCTCTACCTAAAGCATGATACCTCAGCTGAGTAGGCTGTTAATATTATACCAAGCTCTAATTAAAATCACACTATCTATTCATATGCATCTCTTAGAGGGGCTTCTACATTATGGAGGCTTAGCACTTTGTATTCTCACCACAAAAAAATCCAAATATATCTAAGTGCTCTAAAAGCCCATGATGTAAAGAGGAACAGCTTACGTCCATAAAATGAGAGAAAGAGAAGAAGAGAAAAGATGAGTGCCCTAGATCATTTATTGTATTATCTTTGTGAGTTTTCATGTATTGATTCTGACAGAAATAGAATCAAATGTTGCTGTCAGTTGCAATGGTAAGAAAGTGTGTAGTTAATGCCTGATTAGCTTTTAGCATTCCAAACAAAATTGCCTAGTTATGCTGATGGCTACATCCTATCATAGCACAGATCTAATAGACAAAGGAGGGAGTGATATAGCAATACACCAAGTTTTATCATGCCATCGGTTTGTCACTGAACCAGTATTTTTTCCAAAAAATATCAAAGCAGAGAACTAGGCTCTTATTCTGCAACATTCAGTAACTGCTGGTTTGCATGGTCCTGTACACAAAAGTGCTTGAACAAGTTTGGTCTTAGGCCAACAAAAGTGCCACTATTATCTGTTTTGATCTTTTTTCCAATTTTCATCAATGAAATGAAACTCCACTTATATGAGATACCACCAAAATAAAATTTTAATGATGTTCAGAAATCATTTATGTCTTTTTCCTTTCTTGGGTTTACTTTGCTTTGGATGAGACCGGTAGCTCTGTGTGAAGTATTACTTCAAACTTTGCTTAAAGGCACAGAAACACAAAGGTTTCTGTTACGCCCAGTTCAGATTTTCCAGGCAGTTTCAAAAACTACAACACTGAGAGACTTGTTTAAATGGAGTTCAAATTTTGGGAGAAAATATGAATTAAAGAAATGCATGTCATTATGTCCAGTCATTACAGACGGGCTCTGTATCTGCCCTGGCACTACAGGTTAGCAATTCCCATTGGGGTCTTCATTTCCCAGTCATGGTTCCGATTTCCCTATTCCCAGTGACATATCATAGCCTGTCTTCAAAGATAACAGCCTGGAAAGGGGTAATTCAAAAAAACCCTGATTTAAAGAGGCGCAAACCGAAAACGGTGGCCAAGCTCTGGATTTCAGGCACTCCTCAGTTCTTCAAATCTGTGGCACTGGATTTAGCTTCAGTCCATAAGAGAGACAGGGAGTATTTTGGAAGCGTGGGTGCCAAGTAGATTCCAAATGCAGATGTCTGAGTCTCAGAGTGGTGCTCAGTTCCAGCTTTAGCTTCAAGGCCACAGCTGTGCTAACTGCTTTGTATTAATGAAGGGAGACTTTCACAAGGAGATTAGCACCACACTTTATCTTCCTCAATAAAATATGTTCTAAAATTATTAATCTGGCAGATAATAAAGTATCTGTTTCTTCTAATTATTTTTTAAAAATCTGATACCCAGCACTGAGATCATGATTTGCATTTTCTTTCTTTTCTGTGATCACACATACCATGTCTGAATAAATCTGAACTGGAAGAGGAAAGAATAGATTGACCCCTTACTAAGTAGCTGCCAAAGTTACTGAGTCACACACAGTGCATAAGGAAAACTAAACCAAACCCGAAAGAGATAGACACCTCTGAGGCAAGCGCAAATAGAAAAGGACAAACACACGAGTGAGCAAATGTACTAATTTGTACCGTCTGCCTTAATTTAAAGAATCAGGCCCACACATCTCTGGCCTATTCCGCTGCCATTTTCTCTGGGTTGTTTTGTTACCACACTTTGGGGCATAGATACACACAGGCAAACAGCACGTGTTTCCTTTGCATGCAGAAAGAGTCATTCCTGGAAAAGCACAGTCCCAGTCTGCTAAGACATATTTTCCAAATACAGTTTGGTTATTCATTACCAGACTATTCATACTATAGTTTCTCAAAGAGACAGAAAACTGCAAAAGAAAAAAAAATTAACAAAACACCCAAGGCTCTTGGAGATATCTCTTTAGCTATTATCAGCCTTGGAACTCATGAACCAGATTTTCTTTAGCAGTCACCCAGAAGACAATGCAAGGTACTGTATTTCTATCACTTTTTCTCAGCACTATTCAACTATTTTTCCCTGCACTACCAAGAATTACTGTTTTTTAGTGTTAGGGTACATGATAATAGAGTAGGACCTGCACTCTTCTACTTGACTGCCACTTAGTAACAATCAACAGGCTGAGTGGGAACTAATGGGGCTGGGCAAGCCCAGACTGCGTGTGCTTTACTGGAAAATGGGAGCTGCACTGACCATTTCTCTGAAGGCACACTCAGCCTTTTACCTCCATACCTAGCCTATACCAAGTGCATGCTCCTGCCTGCCTTCCCCTGCTGCTTCCCCGTGCTCCAGTCTCAGAAGTGACTACTCATCACATGGACCATTTCATGGCCACTATGCTTTGTTTTGTAGTTGGAGTCAACAGGCTTTTACCAGCAGGACAATTTAAGTGTTTGCGGACAACCTGCTTGCCATTTCTTCATGTTTGGTGCTACACTGACATCTTGTGGCCCTTAACCCTGGTGAGGCGGTAAACAAGGCCAACAGATTTCCAAATTTTTAAGAAGGGATGCAGTAAAATTAAGTTTGGGAAAGCAGCAGTGATTTTCCTCTCACTTCCTATCTGTCTGAATTCATGTTTCAAAGTTTCATGTGCCCTATTTTGGTAACAAACTTCCATGTTAAATATCTACAATTAAGCATTAATCAAGTCAAAAGCAGTAACAAAAAGATTGTGAAGATAAACCAGAATTGCAGCAGGTGAACTTTATTTTCAGATATAAGCTACTTCTCGGTCTGAGGAGAAAGCAGAGACTACGGGCACCCATTGCTTTCATATTTCATCAGCAGGCTCTGCGCTTGGTTTTATAAAGTTGAGGTCCTAAATTTCAGTAGCTGTACCTACACATAGTTTGAACTGTTAGCCAAGAATATTCCCAAGAAGAGCAAAAACATATGGATAACATGGGACTATTTCACTGCCATAATTAATGACCACTCATAAGAACAGAAACAAGAAAACTTATTTGGAAACAACGCCAGTACTGGTACTCGGAGGTTAAAGCTGTACAAGATGAAATTACATGCATGTGAAGAAACTGGTCTGTCACACTGGCATAATATACACAAATGAAAGAGACTTTCCCTGGTGGCTTCATCCGAATCAAGAGTGGAGAAGGAAAACCAGACACCTCAGTGAGAGGCATAACTCCTTAACCCTAAGTAAGTTTTAATACAGTTACAAACGAAGTAAGAAAAGGCCTGGAGATGAAAAGCAGCATGGATACTATAGGAAATAAAAGGGATTTTAGTATTAGAAAGCAAGAGAGACCACACTTCAATCCAGATTCACCCGTCTAACCATGTAGCCACCCCAGCTAAAATAGGATCTCTGAAGCCTGTTGTGTAGGTCAATGCAGAAACAGATTCCTCTGCAGGATGACCGAAATTTTTCCTTGGATGCACTGAGCTTCGGAGGCATGGATCTCTCTCTTCAGTGATTACTGTGTTGTCTAACTAGTTAGATTAAAAGCTACAAGCTTAAATGTTTCATGGAAGCATCCAGAAGCAAGGCTCCATGCCTTAATAATAAGCAAAGTATCACAGCTAAAATAAATGGGATAGTGAAGTGAGGGAAAGGGAGGGGAGACCGATTTACATGCACAGTCAAATAGCTAAATCCAATTCAACCCATTTAATTTCATTTTCCTATTGCTACACCAGTTTAAGTTCCTCTTCCTATCTAGTAAATTAACTGTGTGTACCACTAGACACTTAGATTATCACAAATGCAATGCGGGAGACACACTAAGAATCATAGGTGCTAAAAATGCTTCTCTGTTTGGAAGATAAAGGAAAATCTCAATGGAAAAGCCAGCCTAAGTGATCCAACTTCTTTTCTTGGAAAAAAGCTGGGAGACACCAAAATATTTTGAACATTGAGCATTGGGTCTGATGCTATCCCTGGCAAAGGGGCCATCTTCTTCTCCCGCAGATGACACTGGCTGTAGGAGGATACGCACCCCTGCACAGGTACAGCAGAGACCCCAGAGAGTGGGAAAGGAGGAGGAGAAGCTAAAGAGAGAGAAGACTGGCTTGACTGGTAGGCTCAAATAAAGAGCAAGTCCAGGAGAGAGGTGCCCGAGGACTGGAGAAAGGCCAATGTCACTCCAATCTTCAAAAAGGGCAAGAAGGAGGACCCAGGGAACTACAGGCTGGTCAGCCTCACCTCCATCCCGGGAAAGGTGATG